>Ga0185342_1000017_pt1 | contig 145412 bp, 138 predicted proteins | sample ConPoolayeEmetaG_FD_128045 | JGI IMG/M metagenome (GOLD analysis project Ga0185342, IMG submission 128045) | Hot spring microbial mat communities from California, USA to study Microbial Dark Matter (Phase II) - Cone Pool mat layer E metaG... ... | reverse complement strand
ATGTCGTCTTACCATGGTCTACATGCCCTATCGTCCCTACGTTTACATGCGGCTTGCTCCGCACAAATTTCTCCTTCGCCATCTTTACCCCCCTGGTATGCTCTGCCCATCTGCTTTCTTAAGACACCTCTGCTCCTAAGCTGCTGATGGGAGTCGAACCCATGACCCCGTCCTTACCAAGGACGTGCTCTACCGCTGAGCCACAGCAGCAAACCAGCAATTATTTTAACACAAAACAATCCTGTGTCAAGGGAGGTTCGTTGCACTCCCTTCACCAGTACCAGCTAATCCAACCTTTTGCAGAGCGGGAAAGGGGATTTGAACCCCCGACTTCGACCTTGGCAAGGTCGCACTCTACCGCTGAGTTATTCCCGCATCACTATCATTATAGAAGTTTAACTCCACACAGGCCGCTGTGTCAAGACAGTCCCTCTCAAACCCGAAAATCAACCTGTTAGCAGCTGCTGCCAGTCGTTTTCCTTACCCTCACACAGTACTGTCAGAAGTCTGACAAAATCCTCCGGTAACGGTGCGGAAAAAGTCATTTTCTTTTCAGTGACCGGATGAAAAAATGACAGGCGAAAATGATGTAGCGCTACACGGTTAATAAATTTACTTTCTACTCCATACTTCCTGTCTCCCAGAACAGGAAATCCATAATGCTTCAAGCTCAGTCTAATTTGATGAGTCCGCCCTGTTACAGGAGTAACTCTGACAAGAGAAGTTTCCTGAAATCTTCGTATTAGCTTCACTCTGGTTACACATACCTTACCTGAAAGATAGCACACCTGCATCGTGGTTCGGTCTGCCCTTCGCGGTGCCAGATTAATCTCCAGTGTTGTTTCCCCAGACGGAAATACACCGGATACCACAGCCAGATAATGCTTCTCCACAACATGGGCTTTGAATTGATTGATCAGGTTCCAATAAGCCTGACTTGACCTGGCCACGACCAAAACTCCTGATGTTTCTCTATCAAGCCGGTGAACTATTCCAGGCCGCCAGGGCCGACCGATTTCAGCAACACTGGTGTATCCAAGGAGGCGATTTACCAGGGTATCACCATTGGCGTAACCAACAGGATGGGTCAACAATCCAGCTGGCTTATTGACAACCACGACTGCTTCATCTAAATATAGAATGTCAAGTTTTCCCTCCGCGGGAACCAATTTTTCCTCAGAAAAAGAAAAACCTTTCTCCCGCAAACACAGGGTCATTCCTGGCATAAGTCTATAGTCCGGGTCCACTACCTTACCTTCAACAACACAGAATCCACATTGGAGAAGCCGGCGCAAATAATTACGTGATAAGCCCAAACTCTGCGCCAGAAACTTGTCTATTCTGACCCCTTTCGGCCCATCATAAATGATTTCTCGTGTGCTCATTACCGGTCTTTTCTAGACTTCCGAACTTATCAGGTCTTCTTCAGGCGTTTAATCAGTTCCAGAGCAATGACATTTCTCTGAATCTGGTTGGTACCTTCGTAAATCTGAGTAATCTTGGCATCCCGGAACATTTTTTCTACTGGATACTCTTTCATGTAGCCATAACCACCAAAAATCTGAATGGCCTCGGTGGTAACTTTCATTGCTGTATCAGAAGCAAAAAGTTTTGCCATAGCAGATTCCATACTTACATCTTTTTCCCCGGCATCAATCAATCTGGCAGCCTGATAAACTAAAGCCCTGGCAGCTTCAATCTGGGTTGCCATATCAGCCAGAAGGTGCTGGATTGCCTGAAAGGAACTGATTCGTTGACCGAATTGCTGACGCTGGTGAGCATAACTTAGGGCTGCCTCAAATGCTCCCTGAGCTATACCCAGTGCCTGGGCAGCAACACCAGGCCGGCTGGTATCAAAATTTTTTATGGTGATAAGAAATCCCATTCCTTCCCTGCCAAGAACCTGAGATTTATGAACACGACAATCCTGGAAGATAAGCTCTCTGGTAGCTGAAGCTCTGATACCCAGTTTGTTCTCCTTCTTACCGAAAGAAAAACCAGGCATACCTTTTTCCAGAATAAAAGCTGTTGCTCCCCGCGGTCCCTTACTTCGGTCCGTAGTAGCAATAACCGTATAAACTTCAGCTTCCCCGCCATTGGTAATCCATTGTTTCGTGCCGTTTAGAATGTAAAAATCTCCTTCTTTCCTGGCTGTTGTCTTCAAAACGGTAATGTCACTACCGGCTTCTGGTTCAGTCACAGCAAAAGCAGCCAGTTTTTCTCCTCTGGCAATCGGCGGCAAATATTTTCTCTTTTGCTCCTCATTACCGAAAAGAAGAATAGGAAATGTCCCCAACCCCGTACCAGCAAAGGCCAGCGCAATTCCCCCACAAACTCTACTCAGTTCCTCCACCACCAGACACATTTCAAAAACACCGTAACCCATACCTCCATATTCTTCAGGAATATAAACCCCGCACAAATCAGATTCTGCGAGATACCGAACAATTTCCCAGGGGAATTCCCCTGTCTCATCATAATGGGCACGTACAGGGGCAACCTTCTCCTCAGCAATCTTCCGAGCCAGATTCCTAATCATTAATTGTTCTTCTGTCAGGAAGTAGTTCACCTTTTCCCCCTTTACCACTAACGTTGGTATCTTCTCACCACCAGTGTAGCGTTGTGTCCGCCAAACCCAAAAGAATTGGAAATGGCAACTCTTATATCGCACTTGCGCAACTGATTGGGAACATAATCAAGGTCACACTCCGGGTCAGGGAATTCGTAATTTATCGTTGGAGGAATAACACCATTTTTAACTGAAAGGACCGTCGCAACGAACTCTACCGCCCCGGCAGCACCCAGAAGATGCCCGGTCATTGACTTAATGGAACTAACCGGTATCTGATAGGACCTCTGTCCAAAAACATTCTTGATGGCAACAGTTTCCACCCTGTCATTCAACGGAGTTGAAGTTCCGTGGGCATTTATATAGTCCACTTCCTGCGAATTAATACCCGCATCCATCAGAGCATTCAACATAGAAAGACTGGCACCCTGTCCTTCAACATCCGGGGCTGTAATATGGTAAGCGTCACAGCTCATCCCTGCTCCCGCAAATTCAGCATAAATGCCCGCCCCGCGTTTTTTAGCATGCTCTTCTGTCTCCAGAACCAGCACCCCGGCTCCCTCCCCCATTACAAAACCATCTCTCAGTTTATCAAAAGGCCGGGAAGCTTTCTCTGGCTCATTATTTCTGGTAGAAAGCGCCTTCATACTGCAGAACCCGGCCAGACCCAGAGGAGTAATGCAGGCTTCCGTGCCCCCGGCAATCACGACATCACAGACACCCGACCTGAGGAGAAATAGCGCTGTCGCTAAAGCATGAGCACCAGAGGCACAGGCGCTGACAGTACAAAAATTTGGTCCTTTCAAACCAAGGAAGATAGCGACCTGGCCAGAAGCCATATCTGGAATTAACATGGGAATCAAAAAAGGTGAAACCCGGGAAGGACCACTTTCTCTGAGAATGGTGTGCTGCTCTTCAATTACTCTTAGCCCGCCAATACCAGCTCCAATTATCACTCCGACTCTATTCTTGTCTTCGACGTTCAGGTCAAGGCGACTATCCTTCACTGCTTCCAGGGTTGCTTTCAGCGCATACTGCACAAACTTATCCATACGCCGGCGGCTCTTCTGGTCCAGCTCTGGTAGATGGAAATTTTTCACTTCGGCTGCAATAGTAGTATCATGCCGGCTGGCATCAAAAGCTGTAATCTGGTTGACGCCACTTTCTCCCTGCAAAAGGTTTTTCCAGGAAGTGGATACATCATTCCCCACCGGAGTAACCAGCCCCATTCCGGTAACTACCACTTTTGTTCTCATGCGCTTTTCTTCTTTTCAATGTAATCTATCGCGTCTTTCACCGTTCTGATTTTTTCTGCATCTTCATCAGGGATTTCCAGCCCGAACTTTTCTTCAAAATCCATCACCAGTTCCACTGTATCCAGCGAGTCAGCCCCCAGGTCGTCAACAAAAGAAGCATCTTCAACGACTTCACTACCACTAACCCCCAGTTTAGCCACTATAATCTCTTTTACTATCTTACCAATCTCTTCCCTTGTCATCTATTCCTCCTGGTAAAAGTTTCACTCTACCTACATCACCAGTCCACCATCTACACGAATAACCTGGCCTGTGATATAACCTGCCAGGTCAGAACACAAAAATAGAGCCACAGTTGCTACATCCTGTGCCTGACCAAAACGTCCCAGAGGAATCCTTTTTAGCATTTCTTGTTTTATGTTTGGTGGCAGAGAAGCTGTCATCTTTGTCTCAATAAATCCTGGCGCAATGGCATTCACATTTATCCCTGCCCTGGCGAATTCCCGCGCCAGAGTTTTGGTCAGCGCAATAACTCCAGCCTTGGAGGCAGCATAATTAGCCTGTCCGATGTTGCCAATCTGTCCGATAACAGAGGCAATGTTTACAATCCTGCCTGCCTTCCGGCTGTACATTATTTTGCCAATTACTTTACTACAAATGAAGGCTCCTTTCAAGTTCACAGCCAGAACCCTGTCCCAGTCCTCTTCCTCCATCCGGAGGAAAAGCTTGTCTCTGGTAATTCCAGCATTATTAATGAGTACATCCACCCGACCGAATTTCTCGACAATTTCCCGCGCTGCCTTTTCCACAGATTGCCATTGAGTAATGTCCACCGCGCTCATTAAAAAGGGAACTTTTCCCTCTGTAAGAAAATCAGGTAAAAAATCACCAATAGCCACATCCCAGAGCCCTAAGGCATAGCCTGCCTCAGCAAAAGTCCTGGCAAGAGCCTGGCCAATCCCACCACTGCTGCCGGTGATGACTACCACTTTTTTCTCTATCATAGCTCCTCCGTGCGAAAAATTATCTACACCACAAAATCCTGCATTTTTACCCTGACCATTTCCAGGCTTTTTCTATCTTCCACATGCCAAACAGAAATACCAGGAAGAATCTTTGCTACCAGACCGGAAAGAACAGTTTTCGGACCAACTTCTATAAAAAGATTAACACCATCTTCTGCCATTGCCTGCACTATTTCTACCCAGCGCACCGGAGAGTAACACTGCTGTACGATGGCTTTTCTTATTTCCTCTAAACTGGCAACCTTCCTACCGGTAAAATTGAGGAAGACAGGATACTGGAACGGCTTAAGCAATACACCGGATAATTCTTTCTCCAGAAGACCAGCCACTGGCTTCATTAAACTGGTGTGAAAGGCTCCTGAGACCTTCAGTCTTATAGCCTTGATTTTTTGTTCCCGCAGATATGTCTCCAGCAGCCCAATTGCCGCAGAAGGACCACCAACAACTATCTGGGAGGGAGCATTAATATTGCTGATTTCTATGCCTGTAAAATTACCTGTAAGCTGCCTGACTTCTTCCAGAGACCTGCCAATGATAGCCAGCATCCCACCCTGCCTGTGGCAGGATTCCTGTTCCATCGCCTTTGCTCTCACACTTACTAAACGGAAAGCATCAACAACAGAAAGTACTCCTGCACCTACCAGGGCGGCATACTCACCCAGACTGTGTCCTGCTAAGGAAAACGTACCTTTCAAATACGGACGAAGAGCTTCCCAGCAGATAAGGTCTGCAGCCAGCACCGCGGGCTGGCAGATAAGTGTACGCATCAGCTGTTCCTCTGGTCCCTGCAAACATAATTTTTTTAAGGCTAGCCCGGTTATTTGTTCACCGATTTTCAGAATATGCTCCGCTTCACGAGTCTCCATAAAGTCAGCAGCCATACCTGCATACTGAGAACCCTGCCCTGGAAAAATGATACCTACTTTCATCCTGTCCACCTGATAAGATTGGCTCCCCAGGTAAGCCCGCCTCCGAAAGCCACGGTGAGTATCAGTTTCCCCGGACTGATAAGTCCCTCTTTTCTTGCTTCGTCCAGCGCCACTGGAACCGAAGCAGCGGACATATTCCCGTACCGCTGAATATTGACATAAAACTTTTCGATCGGCAACCCTGAATTCCTGGCCACCCCATTGATAATTCTCAAATTTGCCTGATGGGGTATAACCAGGTCAACCTCTTCCGGCTTAATCCTAAAACGCTGCAATAGATTTTTTACTGCTTCCGACATAGAAATTACCGCTATTTTAAAAAGGGTAGAACCTTCCATTTTGAGATAATGAAGCCTTTTCTCCACCGTCTGGACAGAAGCCGGTAGCCGCGAACCACCTGCTGGTACATAAACCAGGTCTTCATACTGTCCGTCAGCTGCCAGCAGCGAACCAAGAAGTCCGCTATCTTCTTCTGGCCAGGTACCTACCACCGCAGCTCCTGCACCATCACCGAAAAGTACACAGGTAGTTCTATCTTTATAATCAGTAACCCTGGTCATACATTCAGCCGCCACAACCAAAATCCTGCGGTAGGTGCCGGTAAGAACTAACACCCGGGCCAGCTCCAGACCATAAGGAAAACCAGTACAGGCAGCCTGGATATCAAAAGCAGGAACCGGACCCATTTTCAGTTTCCTCTGAATACTACAGGCAGTGGAAGGCAGCGGCCTATCCGGAGTGACTGTAGCGCAGATGAGACAATCAATTTCTGTAGGTGCAAGGCCAGCATTTTCACATGCCAGTCGTGCCGCTTCCGCTCCTAAATCAGAGGAAGCCTCTTCCGGGGCACAGACACGGCGCTGGCTGATACCGGTTCTGGTTGTAATCCACTCATCACTGGTTTCTACCATGCGCTCTAAATCTTGATTGGTAAGTATTTTTTGGGGCAAAAAGGAACCAGTCCCTAAGATAGTGGCAGATATCATCGGAGACAAACCCCGGTAACGTCAGAAAGAGAGGAAATTAATTTTTTCTCCACCGCCACCTGGCCCTGGCGAATGGCGTTGGCAATAGCCCTGGGAGAAGAACGACCATGGCTGATAATTACCAGGCCATTTACCCCCAGCAGCAACCCTCCACCATACTCAGCATAATCGCACCGCCTGGCAAAGTTGCGAAAATGCGACCTCAGCACTAAACTGCCCAGCTTGCCCAGAAGGTCCCGGGAAAGCTCACGGCGAAGAATAGAACGGAAGGAACGAAAGAGACCTTCACTGGCCTTAAGAATGATATTACCTGTGAACCCATCACAGACAAGTACGTTAACCTTACCCTGAAAAATATCCTGACCTTCTACATTTCCAGCAAAATTAACAAGGTGTGAGTGTTTTTGAAACAGTTGAAAAGTTTCACGGCGCAACTCATCGCCCTTGGTCGGTTCCTCTCCCACATTGAGCAATCCTACCACCGGGTCGGGCATGTTCAGAAGAATCCGGGCGCAGCAGCTTCCCATAAGACCATATTGAAACAGATGTAATGGCTTGGGACTTGTATTGGCACCCACGTCCAGGGTAATGGTATAAGAACCTGTGGTAGTGGGTAACAAAACAGCAATGGCTGGCCTTTCTATACCGGGCAACATTCCCAGACACGAAATAGCCAGTGTAACAAAGGCAGCAGTGTTGCCGGCACTGACAGCACCATCAGCTTCTCCTTCTTTCACCAGATTAAGGATTCTGGCCATCGTACTATCCCTTTCTTTAACCAGCTTCAGGGAAACTTTGTCTGCCATACTCACAAAAGTTTCGGTGGGCAGTATTTTCAGGTTTGCGGGACTTTCAGACTGCATCAGGCTTGCTATTCTTTCCTCAGAGCCGGCCAGAATAAGTTCCAGACCCTTGTGCTGCAGTGCCATCAATGCGCCTTTCACAGGGGCGGAGGGGGCATTATCACCACCCATCGCATCTATAGCTATCCTGGTAACCATAGCCTGCCAATCTACCTTTCTTCCTTTGACTTTTTCACCCGCGGGGGCAGTAGAAGCCTGTCCCGGTAATAGCCGCAACTGGGGCAGACACGATGGACTGGTTTCAGTGTCTGACAGTGGCTGCAGGCAACAAGAGGGACCAGGTCTATGTGGTCATGACTTCTGCGTTTCCCTGTCCTGCTATTGGAATGCCTTCTTTTGGGATTGGGCATAAAAAAGCCTCCTTCTTATGTTGTTGACGCCAGCTTTCTCCTCAGAGCTTCCTCTACGACTGGAGGAACAAAGAAACTGACATCCCCTTTTAACCGTGCAATCTCTCTGATAAGTGAAGAACTGATGTAAAAGAAATCAGTCCGGGGCAAGAGAAATACTGTCTCTACCTGCGGATAGATCACACGGTTGGTAGTAGCCATCTGAAATTCATATTCAAAATCTGAGACTGCCCTTAATCCTCTGATTACTATGCTGATTCCCTGGGTCCTCAAAAATTCTACTAAAAGGCCACGGAAAATTTCTACCTTCACTGATGGTTCATGCTTAAAAACTGCCTCCACAAGAAACTTCCGTTCCTCTGCCGTAAAAAGGCATTCCTTCCCTGTGGCTGCGGCAACTGCCACAATAACCCTGTCAAAAAGTTTAAGACTTCGTTCAATCACATCTATATGACCGTAGGTAACAGGGTCAAAAGTACCGGGATAGACACAGGTTTTTTCCATGCCTAGGTCCTGCTCTTCCTGTTTATGACTGGCCGAAAGTATGTTAGTACTGTTTGCCCATACTTCTTCTCTTTCCAGACAGAATAACCAGAAGGATATACACTTTCCTGCCACGATGGTCGCTCCAGAATGAAAAATCCTTCAGGCTCCATCAAGTTCTTTTCTAAAATCAGGTTAAAAATTTTCTCTATTTGTTCTGATGCCAGTGCATAAGGAGGGTCAGCCAGAACCAGATTAAAACTTTCCCCAGAAAGCTTTCCTAATATCTTTTCCACCTTTCCTTGAAGACAAACGCAGCACTCCTGCATTCCCAGAGAAGAAACGGTATCTCTCAGTCTGTTAACAAGAGCGCTATTTTCCTCTATGAAAAACACCTGTTTGGCCCCGGCACTGAGAGCCTCCAGACCCAAGGATCCACTGCCGGAGAATATATCCAGTACCTTTTTCCCTTCTACCCAGCTTCCCAGAGTATCAAAAATTGCCTTGCGAATCATCCGGCAGGTAGGCCTGATTTTGTATTTCCCCCTGCAGACAAGTTTCCTGCCTTTAAATATTCCGGAAATTACTTTCATAGTCTGAAACGATGGGGACTTATTCGGTTCCAATCTATGACCAAAGCAGAAGCCACAAAAACTGAAGAATAGGTACCAACACTGAACCCGGCCAGAAGCAAAAGCGAGAAAGTATGTAAGGAACGACCACCAAAGAAAAACAGGCAGCACACAACAAAAAGAACAGTAAGGACTGTGATTATCGTCCGGGACAATGTTTCATTAATACTGCGATTGAAAACTTCAATATAGTCACCGCTTTTTGTCTTTTTTAGATTTTCCCGGAAGCGGTCAAAGATAATCACCGTGTCATTAACAGAATAACCAGCCACAGTCAAAAACGCAGCCAGTGCGGTGCTGTCAATCTGCTGGTGGCAAAATGCCAGTACTGCCAGACAGAATAAAATATCGTGTAAGATGGCCACTGTTGCGGCTGTGGCTAACCGAAATTCAAACCTGATGGTTAAATATAACAGAATACCAACTATCCCCCAGAGAAAAGCCTGTAACCCTCTCTTGCGAAGACTGGCACTCATGGAAGCTTCTATCGAGGTGTTGGACTTCACATTAAAACTTTCTCCCCCAGAGAACTGTTTCAATCTTTCTAACACCAGGGAAGATGTAGCCGGCCCGCTCCTTATTAAAAATTCCTGACTTCCTGTGCCCAAACTCTGCACCGTCACACCTGATATACCGGCAAGAGCCTGAGTAATTTCTGCTGCTGACATCGGCCTGGAAAACTCAATCTGCAGAAGGTCTCCACCGGTGAAATCAGGGCCGAAATTCTTTTCCCCCCGCGTGGCAAAAACAATCATGCCTGCTAAGATGACCAGCACAGAAAAAACATAACAGTATTTCCTCTTCCCGACAAAATCAAAATTAGACCTTTTTATTAGTTCCATGTCAGACCCATAGTTTGTCAATTTTGCGGTTGATAATGAACCAGTCCACAATAGCTTTCGTAGCAAAAACTGCTGTAAAAAGATTTGCCAGTATACCAATGCTGAGAGTCAATCCAAATCCCTTGATAGGCCCCTCACCCCTAAAAAATAAGACTAGCCCGATAATCAAGGTGGTGACATTAGAATCAATAATAGCTGTCCAGGCCCTTTGATAACCAGCGTCTACACTGGCCTTTGGTGATTTGCCTGCTCTCTGCTCCTCACGGATGCGCTCATTGATAAGTACATTAGCATCCACAGCCATTCCCGCAGTTAAGGCAATACCAGCGATACCGGGTAGAGTTAAAACACCCTTAAAAGCTGCCAGAACCGCTAACAAAATGAGAATGTTAAGAGCCAGCGCAACATCAGCAAGAAGTCCGAAAGCCCGATAGTAGAACAGCATAAAAAGTACAACGATAATAGCCCCATAGAGTGAAGCACGTAAACCCATTGTAATATACTGCTGCCCTAAAGTTGGCCCAATAACTTCCTTGTAAATAACATCAAGTTTCGCCGGCAGAGCTCCGGCTCTAAGAACCAGGGCTAATTCTCTGGCTTCCTCCATAGAAAACTGGCCGGTAATCTGGGCTTTGCCATTGGGAATTCTTTCTCTGATTACAGGTGCAGACTGGACCACACCATCTAAAACTATCGCCAGCCTACGATTTACATTGGCACCAGTAACGGCAGCGAATATTTCGCCCCCTTCCTTGTTAAATTCCAGATTGACATCAGGAAAACCACTGGAGCTATAACCAACATAAGCATCTTTCAGGTATGCTCCGGTTAGTTCCGGTGTGGACTTTACCAGAAGAGGAATACTTTCCCTTTCCATACCACGTTCGTCTTTTTCCCTCATGTAGAGTAACTGGTAACCTTCAGGAACATTACCCTCCAGAGCCTTTTTCAAATCATCAGCATTATCACTAACCAGACGGAATTCCAGAAGTGCAGTCCTGCCAATAACATCAAGCACTTTCTCCGGGTCTTTGTACCCGGCAATATCTACAATGATGCGGTTAGTCCCTTCTTTCTGTATTATCGGTTCAGTGATGCCCAGTCCATCAATTCTGTTGCGCACAACCTTAAGCGCCCGGTCAGTGATATCAGAAACTGACTTATCCGTCTCGGCTGGCTGCTCTACCTGCAAAACCAAATGCACCCCACCCTGAAGATCCAGCCCTCTCTTAATCTTCTTTTCCAGAGGGTTAATGTACCAGGCACAAACAGCTGCTATCGCCACTATCAGTCCCAGCTTAAGATACAGTTGTTTGTTCATTGATATACCTTTTTCGGGTCAAAAACTTTACGTTTACAGGTGACAAAACGCCCCCCCCGCAAAAACCGGAAAAAACAGCTGTAATAACCCTCATGACAGGCCGCACCTTTTTGCTCCACAGTCGCTAGCAGGCAGTCTCCATCACAATCCAGGTAAAGTTTCTTCCAGTATTGATAATGGCCTGAACTTTCACCTTTTAACCATATCTTTTTCCGGCTACGGCTGAAATAATGCATCATTCCAGTTTTCAATGTCAATTCCAGGGCTTCGGCATTCATATACGCCAGCATCAAAACCACTGCTTTTTCATCTACAACTATAACCGGAACCAGTCCTCTTTCATCAAAATTAACCTGGTCAGAAATAACTTTTTTCATTTTCTTTCCTGCGTGTTAAAGATAGCTACCTTGACTACAAAACGTTAGTATTATAACATACCGCTTTCTCTTAAGTAAAGGGAAAACAAAATCCGGTTGTCAGTCTCCAGTTTGCAGGCTAATCCAGTGCTTCTGCGTATTCAGGAAAAAGCCTTTTCCATTCAGCAGAAAACCGGGCTAATTCTTCTTTAACCAGAGACAACCGGTGCGGTGGTCTACAGTAACCTGCGTCTATACCACGAAAGCTCAATGCTGCCTTCCAGGCCTCCATTCCCCCATATCTGTGAAGCAAACTCACTGCCTGAGTGATTCTTCTCTGCAGCTTCATCGCCTGCTGAATGTTTCCTGATTGAAAAGCCCTGTAGATACCCACAAATATTTCCGGTAAAACGTTCTGTGTAGAGCCAATACAGCCGGAAACACCCATAGTTAACCCCGGGAGAAACATCTGGTCCGGTCCAGAAAAAGCAATCCATTCAGGACATCTGAGCAACAACTCCTGGAGGAGATAAAAGTCAGGACTGGTATACTTAAGCCCGGCAATGTTACGTATTGTGGAAAGTCGGGCTATTTCTTCGTTCGTTAAAGATACCCTTGTAGTGGCTGGGATATAATAAATGAAAAACGGCAGACTGCTGCTTTCTGCTAAAGACTGGTAATAGGTAAAAATTTCTCTGAAGGAAAAGGAATAATAAAAGGGAGGCACAGAAGAAACACCATCAAGGCCAATTTTTTCTGCATGTCTGGCAAGTTCTATACCATTTTTTGTGTTCAGACTACCTCCCACATGAGCAATAATTACTTTATTGTTCTTAACCCTTTCTTTCACCAGTTCAGCCACCAGTTTCCGTTCACTGACATCCATCAGCAACCCTTCACCTGTTCCGCCACAGATATAAAGCCCGTCTATGCCGCGCTGGAGAAGAAAATCAAGTAAGGAAAAAAGTCTTTCTTTATCCACCCTGCCATCTTCATCAAACGGTGTTAATAAAGCAGCATACACTCCACAAAAATTTTTTTTCATGTTATCTTCCTTTCACCTGCGCCTGAGCCAGGCAGCTCAGTAAATTCTTCCTGCCGGGCTGCATCTGCTCCAGAAAAGAAACAATGAAACTGGCTAATTTTTCCTTGCTGATTCCCTGCCAGCCAACCGTTTCTCCGGTAGCAGAAATAGCCAGAACCGGACTTTGGGGATTCTCTTTTCCAAAAAACTCTGGACTGTCCACAACAATCAGATCCATTCCTTTCTCTTTTAGTTTTCTCAGACCGTGTTTCTTGGGCGCATCAGTTTCCAGAGCAAAACCGACAACTAATTGCCCTGGCCGTTTCCTCTTTTTTACAGATTTCAGAATATCAGGATTGGGTATGAGGGGCAATTCCCACGCTCTCTTCCTTTTAATCTTTTTCCTACGTGTGCAGGCAGGTCTCCAGTCACTTACAGCGGCAGTCATAACCAGGGCATCAGCCTGCGGCAGGTACTGGAGTACACACTGCTGCATTTGCCGGGCTGTGGTGACTGGAATGTACGTCAGTCCTTTGGGTACCTTCAAACAGGTGGGACCGCTCACCAGAATCACTCTGTGTCCTTTCCGTAAAGCCCTTCTGGCAATCAGGTATCCCAGTCTTCCTGTTGCCGGATTGGACAGATACCTAACAGGGTCGATAAATTCTCTTGTGGGACCAGCAGTAATTAGCACAGTCATACTTTAATCCTGGCAAATACCATTTCTCTTCCGCACAGCCATCCATTCAATCTCTGCCTGAACAAATTCATCAATCTCACCGTCCATCACCGCACCAACATTACTTGTTTCTACTCCGGTACGATGGTCCTTGACCAGGGTGTAGGGACAGAAAACATAGGAACGAATTTGACTGCCCCAGGTAATTTCTTTCTGTACATTCCTTTTTTCCATCTCCTTCCTTTTTTGCTCTTCCTGGCGCAGCCGATAAAGCTTACTCCTGAGAATTTTCATAGCCAGTTCCAGGTTTTTGAATTGCGAACGTTCGTTCTGACACTGCACAACAATCCCGGTAGGTTTATGTTTTATCCGGATAGCGGTTTCTACTTTATTTACGTTCTGACCTCCTGCACCGCTTGCCCGGAAACGGTCAACTTCAATCTCTTCCTCTTTAATCTCTATGTCAGTATTCTGGTCCACTTCAGGGATAACGCTGACAGCCGCAAAACTGGTGTGCCGCCGTTTATTAGCATCAAAAGGAGAGATACGCACCAGCCGGTGAACTCCTTCTTCACCCTTAAGATATCCATAGCTGTAAGGACCCGAAACTAATGCTGTGATTCTTCTCAGTCCTGCTTCTTCCCCGGGCTGAAAATCTACCACTTCCCACCGGAAACCCTTCTTTGTCAACCACCGGCTGTACATGCGCCAGAGCATACTTACCCAGTCACAGGCTTCTGTGCCACCGGTACCTGCATGCAGCGTAAAGATGGCATTCTTTCTGTCTTCGTCGGACCATAAATAACTCATTTTCAATCTGATTAGTTGTTCCTGGACCGAAGCCAGCAGTTTCTCAGATTCCTCAATAAGTTCCAGGTCATTCCCCTGGCTCAGTAAATCCCTGATTGTTTCCAGGGTGACCAGATTTTTTTCTATCGTTTCAATTAATTCCACCTGCTGGTGAAGTCGGTTCCAGGTCTCCATCTTTTCTCTGTCCTGGCGTGGATTCCAGAAACCCTTTTTCTGTCTCTCTGCCTCCAGCTCCAGGTATGTTGCACACTGCTTTTGCACACCAAACTTTTCCTGGATATCTTTCCATTCTCTTTTTAACTTCTCAATCTCTTCCACCAGATTATCCACATTGCCCCCGGCTTTTATCCAGCTACCTCAACTGACCTTCCAGCATCTTCCATATTTGCTCCAGAAGTTCCTTTACTCCGCTGCCCGTAATACCCGAGGCTACTGGCGCCCCTGGAAAATGCTGGTGAAACAATTCCCGATTCTTTTGACTTTCTAAAAGGTCAATCTTGGTTCCCACTACAATCTCCGGCTTTTCCGCCAGCAGCTGACTGTATTGCTTCAGTTCCTTCCTTAATGATTTATACCGCAGCAGAAAATCATCCACCGCAAGGTCTACCAGATGAACCAGAATCTTCGTCCGTTCCACATGTCTTAGAAACAGATGTCCCAATCCCCTGCCATTTGCCGCGCCTTCAATTAACCCGGGTAAATCAGCTACAATAAACTGTCTCTGCTGGTCAAGTTGTACCAGTCCCAGATGGGGATGAAGGGTGGTAAACGGATAATCTGCCACTCTGGGCCTGGCTCTGGAAATTCTCCGTAAAAGAGTGGATTTTCCGGCATTGGGGTACCCTATCAGCCCTACATCAGCAATCAATTTAAGTTCCAGTTTCAACCGACGTGTCTCCCCCTCCTGACCCAAAGTAGCAATCCGGGGAGCACGCCTGGTGCTGGACTTGAAAGAAGCATTTCCCCGACCACCTCTGCCTCCTTTTGCTACAATAACCTTCTGGCCTTCATGAATTAAATCAGCCAGACAAACAGGAACCTTGCCGGTTATATCCCAGACTACTGTACCGCAGGGTACTTCAATTACAAGGTCTTCCCCATCTCTGCCAGTCATTTCTTTTCCTGAACCTGGCTGCCCATCAGGGGCAGTAAAATGATGGCGATATTGGAAATCAATAAGTGTTCTGATATTACTTCTGGCTACTACAATTATGGAACCACCTGCACCTCCATTACCGCCAGCAGGTCCTCCCTTAGGTATAAATTTCTCTCGACGGAAGGCTACACATCCATTCCCGCCTTTTCCAGCCTTAACCTCAATAATTGCCTGGTCAATAAACTTCATATTTTTTTAAAACCTTATATCAATCATACCATTTTTTCACGCTGGGTTTTAGTTTTGATGAGACAGGCATATTTTCTTTTTTCCTAATGTTTCCCCAGCTGGCTTGCCAACCGCTCCAGGAGAAGTTTTGCTGCTTTTTCCGGTATTCCCATTTTCTTCAATGTTTCTACCTTGCCATCAGCCAGGGTTTTTAAATCAGGAAAATAGTTTTTTATTTTTTTCAGACGGGCTGGACCCAGACCGGGGACATCCTGAAAGAGAGAGGCCAGGGTTTTCCTGTGCAGGATTTTCTTTTGATATTGAACCGCAAAACGATGAGCTTCATTTCGGACCCTCTGAAGAAATTGTAATACTGGTGAACTAGGTGGCAGAAGAAGTGGTTCAGCCTGTCCTGGCAAATAAATCTCTTCCCTTTCTTTGGCCAGGGCAACAACAGGCAGGCTCAGGTTTAATCTACCCAAAACTTTTTCTGCCACGGACAACTGACCTTTACCTCCGTCAACCAGAATAAGGTCGGGATAATCCTTATCCGAGCCAGTGAACCGCCGGAGCAAAACTTCCTCCAGCATCAGGTAATCATCAAAAATAGCCGCATTCATGATGCGGTAGTGGCGGTAGGATTTCTTGTCAGGAATTCCACCTCTGAAGGTAACCCTGCTTCCGGCAGCTAAATTTTTACCCCATACAGAAATGTCGTAACCTTCCACTACCGAGGGAATCCGCTGGAGATGAAAAACTCTGGCCAGTTGAGCCAGGACATTTTCGCAACTATAGGATTCCAGCTCAGGTTCTGACCGGAGAGGAAATTTTTCCACCATATAATCTAATAACTGCAGCCGCTCCTTAAGCAACTGGGCTTCTTCAAACCTCAGCTGGCGAATCGCATCCTGCATTTTTCTTTTCAGACTTTTTTGAAACTGCGCATAACGACCAGAAAAAAAAGCCCTGACGCCCTCCACCAGTTTGCTGTACTCTTCCTCACTGATAAGGTCCGCACACGGTCCAGAGCACCTTTTTATGTGGTACTGCGTACACAGCCTTCCTCTTCTAAAAACTGCCGGGGAACAACTTCGTAGCGGGTAATACCGGCGCAAAAATCTTACCAGCCTTTTCAAACCATAAACGTCAGTAAAGGGACCGTAGTACTCATCTTTTTCCGTCTTCTCTTCCCTTACTATACGTAATGCTGGAAAACGTTCGCCTGTTATTTTTACCAGAGGATAACTTTTCCCATCCTTGAGGTTGGTATTGTATCTGGGTTGATACTTTTTGATAAGTCTATTCTCTAAAAGAAGCGCTTCCGCAGGAGAAGCTACCGGGATAACTTCCAGGTCTCTTACCTGGTTTCCTAATAAGAAATCTTTAGCAGTTAGTGCCCGGTTAAAATGAGAATTTACCCTGCGAGATAGACAGGTGGCTTTCCCCACATAAAGAACGTTACCTGCCTCATCTTTTAAAATGTAAACACCGGGACTTTCCGGTATTTGTTTGAGTTTTTTCTTGAGAGACTGGTTAATCATCAAACCCTAATCTTCCTTTTTCTGCTCAGTATTAGTGGCCGCTGCAGTATCATCAGTTTTCTGGCTGGCTTCTTTTTTCTTTTCTTTCTCCATCTCTTCCACATAATTTAGTTGTAAATCAGCGATTGTTGATTCCAGAATTCGATTTTCTTCAGCGGTTAAGTTACCTCTGGTTTTTTCCCGTAGCATCTCTAAAATCTTGATGATCTGGTCAGTCTGCTGAAGATTTTTAATTTGCTTTCCTGTTGCCGGGTCAGGAATCTTTCCCAGAGTTTGCCAGCCCCAGGTAGCAAAAAAAGAAACCACGAAGGTGAAAAGCTCTCTGTTTTCACTCATTGTACCTCCCTTGCCTGCAAAATATTTTAACATATTTGAGAGTTTTCTCTAAAAATGCTTTGGTCCAAAATCTATGAAGCAGGAGAAAAATTCTTATCTGACATTTGCCAGCCAGCTAACTAAAAAATTTGCCAGGCTGGAAATCCATCCGAGAAGACCGGAGTAAAGAAGCAACAGAATGATAATCATTCCATAGCGTTCCAGTCTGAGAAAGGACCATTTCCACTGGAACGGAAGAAAGACAGAAAGAATCCTGGAACCATCTAAGGGTGGAATGGGAACAAGATTAAAAAAAGCCAGCCAGAAGTTGATAAGACTACCCAACAGAAAAACAGAAGATACAGGCTGCACATGCGGAAACATTCGGTAGGCAAGGGCAAAAACTGTACCCAGGATGAGGTTGGTAAAAGGACCAGCAAAACTTACCAGTACCGTACCATAATCCATATCCCTGAATCTTAAAGGGTTAATCGGGACAGGTTTTGCCCACCCGATTAGAACCCTACTGCGACTTAGAATCAAAAGTAAAGGAACAAGGAGGCTACCCACAGGGTCAAGATGTGCCAGGGGATTCAGGGTTAACCGCCCGGAAAGACGGGCGGTGTCATCACCCTGGGTAAGTGCAGCATAGCCGTGAGCATACTCATGAATTACCACAGAAAAAAGAAGAAGAAAAATGGAAAGAAATTGCTGGTAGATATAGTCCATCGGTTAACTCCCTGTTACAGGTTTTTTCCAGTCCAGGTAACCGCAAAGAAAAAGAATAGCCCCATAAACAACGGCTGTCAGTGTGATACAGCTCATCAACATTAAAGGTAAACTTAAATATGAAACCAGCAGAAGACGCAGCCCATAGAGAGCAATACCAGCAACCAGAGAGGCAACTGTCAGCAGATAGAAAGAACCCGCCAGCTTTCTAAAATTAAGATAAAGATGTTTGCGGTGAAAAAGCAACAATAAGAAAAAAAAGTTGCTCAGGCCAACCAGACTTGTTGACAGAGCAATCCCACCCTGCCGGAGGAACTTCATCAGAACGATATCCAGGATAAAGTTCGTGATGATAGAAATTACCCCGACTCGCACAGGTGTTCTTGTATCATGAAAGGCGTAAAAGGCACGGGTAAGCACAGATGCTCCTCCGTATCCTATCAGTCCCAGACTGTAAAAACTCAGGGCATAAGCGGTAACCTCCACAGAAGAAGAAGTGAACATTCCTCTCTGGAAAAGAACAGAAATTATTTCCCTTCTTAGAATAATAAGTCCAGCAGTGCTGGGCAACAAAACAGCAAACACAAGGGATAAAGAAGAAACAAGATTTTTTTTAAATAAATCCATATCTTTCCGTACCTGCAGTTCTGCCAGCCAGGGTAACACCGCGGTAGAAACAGAAAGAGCAAAGATACCCAGAGGCAACTGATAAAGCCGTGTCGCATACCAGAGGGCAGAAACCATTCCCGCAGAAAGAAAATGTGCCAGACTATAGTCTACCAGAAGGTTAATCGGTCCCACTGCCATACCAATCATCACCGGTAACAGAAGGTTTGCCATTTTCAAAATGGCAGGATGTCTGAAGTTAAAATTAAACCGAAAAGAAAAACCCCACCTTTTAACTGTTGGCCACTGGATAAGAAACTGCGCCATACCACCAGCCACCACCCCCAGGCACAACCCTAAAATTTGCTTTTCCAGTTGTTTACCAAACAGTGGACAAAGAAAAAATAGCGCCCCTATCCAGAATATGTCAAGAACAATGGGCGCCAGAGAAGGAAGGAGGAAATGTTTATGGGAGTTAAGAATGCCCATCGCTAAAGCAGAGACAGAGATAAAAATAAGGTAAGGAAAGGTAAATCTTAGAAGAGAAAAGGTTAAATACCAGCCTGAACCTGTCGGAAGAAAAGATTGTGCCAGTGGCACAAACAACAAAACAAGTAAGTACAAGCCACAGGTAACCATCAGGGATAAAGAAAAACAGATAGAGATAATCTCCTTTCTAACAGTCTCCTTTTCCGGGTCAGTGAGATATTCTGTGTATACCGGAATAAAGGCTGCACTCAACGCACCCTCAGCTAAAAGACCGCGAAAAAAATTGGGTATCATGAAAGCCAGAAGAAAAGCATCATAGATTCCAGTTGTCCCGAATACCCTTGCGGAAGCCATCTCCCGCACCAGGCCCACCAATCTTGCGACAGCAGTGGCAAATGCCAGACCAGCAGCTACCTGGCTGATCTTATGAAAACTCATGGTTTGGGACGTAACAGAGGGAAGAGAATAACTTCCCGGATAGAACTTGTATTTGTCAAAAGCATCACCAGCCGGTCAATACCTACACCCAGTCCCCCGGCCGGTGGCATCCCGTGCTCCAGGGCGTTGATATACTGATAGTCAACTTCCCTGGGCCGGTCAGGTCTTTGACTTTTAACCTGTTCTTCAAATCTTTCTTTCTGTTCTACCGGGTCATTTAACTCAGAGTAAGCATTTGCTATCTCTAATCCGGCAATAAAAAGTTCAAAACGTTCGGTCATATCCTGGCTTCCAGGAAGATTCTTAGCCAGTGCGGAAACTGCCTGCGGGTATTCCACTACAAAGGTAGGTGCTATCAGTTCAGGCTGAACAAGTTTCTTAAAAATGAGATCCAGACAGTCAAAAACTGTCCGGTCCGTCATTTGTTCACCAGGACTCAAAAGTTGTGCTTTCTCTCTCACGGCATCTTGCTTTCGCCAGTCCAGACCAATCGCCTGAAAGCATTCACACCACTTCAATCTTCTCCATGGTCTGCTTAAATCAATAATCTTGTCCTGATAAGAAATCCGGGTTTCTCCAGAAATCCCTTTTACACAAAAAGTTATAAGTTCCTCGGTTAACTCCATCATACCGGCGCAGTCGCTGTAGGCTGCATACAGCTCCAGCATAGTAAATTCCGGGTTGTGAAGAGGAGAAATCCCTTCGTTTCTGAAACAGCGGTTAATTTCAAAGACTTTTTCCAGTCCACCAACCAGCAGCCTTTTCAGGTAAAGCTCAGGTGCAATGCGCAGGTAAAGATCAAGGTCAAGGGTATTATGGTGGGTTATGAAAGGCCGTGCTTCTGCTCCTCCAGGAATCAGATGCATCATCGGTGTCTCCACTTCCAGAAATCCTTTTTCCACCAGAAACTCCCGGATACCCTGAATAATAAGGCTGCGCTTGACAAAGACATCCCTCACTTCCTGGTTCATAATTAAATCAAGTTCGCGACAACGGAATCTCGTTTCTATGTCTCTCAAACCATGCCATTTCTCCGGCAGAGGACGAAGTGCCTTACCCAGTATTTTTAAGGAATTAACCGCAATTGTCAGTTCTCCGGTTCTGGTTCGGAAAACATCCCCTGTAACTCCGACAATGTCACCGATATCAAGATGCTCAAAAAAAATTTTGCTTTCCTCACCCAGATTCTCAATTTTTACATAAAGTTGAATTTTCCCTGACTCATCCCTTAAGTCAAGAAATGCTGTCCGCCCATGTCGCCGAAAAGCCATGATTCTGCCTGCCGCAGAAATTTCTTTCTGACCCTCTTTTATCTCTCTGGCAGGATGGTGCGGAAACGCTCTCCCATAGGGTTCCAGATTATGATTCTGCAATATCTCCCTTTTCTCCAGTCTCTGCTGGTAAATCTCCTCCTGTATCATGTTTTTCTCCAGTTAAAGAATCAACTTTTTTCAAACGCACCCAGCGAATAGCTTTACTATCCGCATCTTGAATAATAAACTGATACCAGCGCCAGCGAAACCTTTCCCCCTTCTGGGGAAACCGACCGAGATAGTAGAGTATGAACCCGGCAAGTGTTTTAACCTTGTCCTCCCGTACACCTAAATTAAACAGCTGGTTAGCCTTTTCTATTTCCAGCCAGCCACAGACCAGATAGGAACCGTCAGGAAGTCTCTGTACCTCAGGCCTCTCCCTCTTATATTCGTCTCCAATTTCACCCACAATTTCTTCCAGTAAGTCTTCCATCGTCACCAGGCCGGCCGTACCACCATATTCGTCCACCACAATTGCCATTTGCAAATGCCGCGACTGCAAATCTTGAATTAATTCCTGCACTGTCTTCGTCTCCGGAACAAAATATGCCGGCCGCATAATATCCCTGGCACACAGAGTTCCTTCAGGGGAAGGAGCTGACAGATTAGCAGCCACAGCATCCTTAATATAGAGAATACCGGTGATATGGTCAAGGTTATCCCTGTAGACAGGGAGTCTGGAGTAACCTTCTTTAACAATTACCTTCATGATTTCCGGAAGAGTATCTGTCTCCTCCACCGCCACTATACTGACCCGGGGTGTCATAACTTCCCTGACCATGGTATCCCCGATTTCAAATATGGAATGAATCATCTCCCGCTCTTCTTCTTCAATCACACCCTCTTCTTCCCCGGCAGTAATCATCGCTTTCAGGTCCTCCTCAGTGAGAACCGGAAAGACCGATTCAGACTTCAGTCCAAAAGCAGAAAGGAAAAAATCAGACGTAAAAAGAAAGAGCCTGGTTATAGGCGTGAGGAGAAAACTCAACCAGCGTAACGGAACCAGAACAGCCGGCGCAATCTGTTCGGCGTATCTTTTTCCAAGAGTCTTGGGCATAATCTCACCAAAAACCACAAGAAAAAAGGTCACTATCCCAATCAGGAGAGCCAGATAAACCCTCTTAAACCAGTGGTAAGATAAGTCCGCAACCAGCATAGATAAAGCCACATTAACAATGTTGTTACCGGCCAGAATAGTGATAAGGACCATCCTGGGATGCTGAAACCAGAATTCCAGATTACCAGGTCTTGGTTTTTCTCCCAGCTTTCGCCGGTGATAAGTACCCAGAGAAATAAGGGCAGCTTCGGTGGCGGAAAAAAATGCTGAGAGAAGAAGAAGAAAAACAACAGCAAAGACCGACCAGCCTAAGTCCGCTTCATTCATTTTAGTGCAGGATTATTATGAGGATTCAACCACTCCAGCCTCATTTTATAATTATCCTTGAAAGTGGCAATGAGTTTTTCCAGAAAATCTAATATCTTCACCCTGGTGCCAGTCATTTCCAGAAAGGAGGCAGCCTTCCTTTCCTTCTGACCCAGCTCATTATTAAGGTTAACTCCCAGACCCAGGACAGAAAAGAAATCTTTTTGCTCAATAAGTATTCCTGCAATTTTTTTTCCTTGGATTATTATATCATTGGGCATCTTTAACTGGCAATTACTTAAACCAGACAGTCTCAAGACAACTATTACACTGGAGCTAGCCACCTGTATCAGGTAGCCGGGCTCGGTTAAAGGTAGAACCCAGGATAAATAAAGTCCCCCTGTTTCTGAGATCCAGCTGCGACCATAACGGCCACGCCCGGCAGTCTGTTTTTCTGCCCAGATGACTCCTTTCCAGCCCATCCTGCCTGCAAGACTGGCAATATCCATCGTGGAGGTAACTTCCCGGAAAAAACAAATTTCCACGCCTTCAAGACAAAAAATACGTTCACAGCCTGCGAAAGGATTTTCCATACCTGCTCTCTGTTTCTTCTAACACCTGCCGGATGCCTTCCAAGGAAAGATGCGGCCGATAAACATACGGAAAAGAAAGACAGGACTGAAAAAGCACCGCGCCTCCACCAGTAAGAAAGACTGTACTGCCGGAAAATTTCTTCAGAAGAGAAAGCACCACTTTTTCTATTGCTCCCGCTAACCCGTAAGTCAGTCCTGCCCGGATAGCCTGCACAGTATCCTTCCCCGGTAATTTTACACGCGTCTGAATCCGAACAGGCGGAAGAAGTGCTGTAGAAGTAAGACTTTTCAGCCACAAGGACGGACCTGGCAGAATGACTCCACCAATAAATTCTCCCTTCCGGGAACAAACATCAACCGTTACAGCTGTCCCGATATCCACTACTAAACATTCCTTGCCTGCCTCGGAATAGGCTGCTTTCACATTAAGAACCCTATCCACTCCTACCTTCTCAGGATTACTTACCAGTAAGGGCACCAAACAATCTTCAGGTTTGATAACCTGAACAGGAAAAGTGGAAAGCTGCTGGAGGACTTTCCTGGTGGCTTGAGGAACAACAGAAGCCAGACCAATCTTTGTGATTTTCCTGCCACCCCGGGGTAAAGTTATCCTTTCCGACACTTTCCCGGTGCTCCGGTAGGACACCTGCAAAAGACACTGTCCGGAGTAAAGACCATACTTAACCCGGGAATTGCCTATGTCTACTGTCAGGTACATAAAAAGCATCCTTTTCTTTATATTTTATAAAATTTTCGCCTTTTTTTCATTTTTTCTGAAAACGCTGCCAGTTTCGGGTTGTCATAGACGCACAGATGGTTACCACCTGTTTGAGTAAAATTAATGCCAGCCCATTCGTCCTGGGCAAAACAAATCTGACAATTTTATCTGCTCCTCCTCTCTTAATAAATCTGTCAAGTTTTTCTTCTTTTATTAAATTTTTAAAATCCCCTTCTCTTTTTATTTTATACCTTTTTGCTCTTAGCCTTACCCTCTCATTTCTTCCAGTCTCACCAACTTTTTCGGCGGCCTGTTCCTACATTACTTCATTCAGTGTCTAAGAGCATTATCGGTACTAAAATAAATATTGTGTCTGGGGCAGACATAAATTAAAAATTTAAAATAGAAGAACAAGGAGGGACAGATGGAAAAGTGGGAATTAAGCAAAGAAAAATTTGAAAGGTGTAAGAAGCAGGCGGTGGCAAAGACAGTTGAGAAGATGTTTCCGGATATAACAAACGGGGAAAAGAAAGCACTCTGTGAGTTTTTTGTGGGATTGTTTAATGAATTTATGGTATCTGAGAGGGAGATATATTTAGAGAGGGAACCATCTGACAAAGGAAATGGATATTACAGCAGGGAGTTAATCTCAAACTCTGGTGAGTTAGGTATAGAAGTACCGAGAACAAGAAATGGTAAATTCAGACCACATTTTCTCGGAGAGAAATATAAAAAAAGGCATTCAGAGGACTTTGAAGAGTTTTTAATTTCTCTTATAACAAATGGCTATAGTAAAAACCAGATAAGTCGCATCTCCGGAGCATATGAAAATGCTCCATGATATTTAAATCCAGTATACCGGCTATTTCAATCATCCCTTCAAAATTAGTTAAACAGGGGTGGTAACGACCTCTGGGACCATTTACCGGGTACACTTGACATCACCGGAAAAATTTATTATCCTTTTTTGCATGAGATGGACCACAAAAAAATTTAAACTGCCTACTCTTCGTAAAAACTACCTGCGCAATTTCCTCGCCTGGCGTTAGCCATTCTTTTCTCCAGAATAATCTTTATAATCTTTAGTTTTTTCCTGTATTCACCTGGAGGAAAAATGAACGAAATATTAAAAAAGCTTTTAGAAAATAATCACCTTACCGAAGAGGAAAGTTACACCGCCTTTCAGGGTTTGATGGAAGCAACAGTTTCCCCTGTGCAGGCGGCTGCTTTCTTAACTCTGCTCAGGGCCAGAGGAGAACAACCTTCTGAAATCACAGGAGCAGCCAGACTCCTGCGGGACAAAGCATGGAAAATAAACATAACAAAACCAGTCATTGTTGATACCTGTGGCACCGGGGGTGATGGCAGTTACACTTTTAACATTTCCACCGGTGCTGCTATTCTGGCTGCAGGTTGTGGTCTGACGGTAGCCAAACATGGCAACCGTGCTGTCTCCAGTAACTGCGGGAGTGCAGATGTCCTGGAAGCCTTTGGCTACCCCATCCAGGCGGCACCACAAAAAACCCAGCAGGCTCTGGAACGCTTCGGGTTTGCCTTTTTGTTTGCTCCGGTTTATCATCAGGCTATGAGAAACGTTGCGGAGATAAGAAAACAACTTGGTTTTCGTACGATTTTCAACATTATCGGACCACTCTGCAACCCTGCTGGAGCCAATGTCCAGATTATTGGTGTGGGTGACTATCAACTGCTCAAAACTATTCCCCGGGTTGTCCAGAAACTGGGAATCAAAGGTTATGTTCTGTATGCCGAGGACGGAATGGATGAAGTCAGCCTTACCGGAAAAACCTTTCTGGTAGAGGTAAAACGGAACCGCCTGGTGGAAACAGAAATCTATCCTTCTAATTTTGGTTTCCAGTCCTGCCGGAAACAGGATTTGAAAGGTGGCCAGGCGAAAGAAAATGCCAGCATCCTGAAGGAAATACTTACTGGTAAACTAACCGGTCCCTGCCGGCATATCGTAGTGGCTAATGCAACCGTCGCTCTGGTGGCTGCCGGACTCGTCAAATCATTGCAGGAAGGGGTCCACCTCTGTAACGAAGTAATAGAAAAAAACATTGCCTGGGACAAATTCCAGGCGGTGAAAGATTTTCTTCTCTCATGAAAAAATTTTTTTTCCTTGTCCTCTGGGGGCTGAAATTAGCGCTACCGGCAGGCTGTCAGGAAGAAATATTTTTAACTCCAGAACACCTTCCCCTGCAACTATGCATGATAACCGATTTACACCAGGCAATTACCGATTTAGTAAGAATAAGAATTGACCAGTTCTGGCATGCCGGCCAGTATCAGAAAATCTTCCCGCTTTTTTTCCTTATTTCCAGAATAGATCCGGAAGATAAAGAGGCGTGGGCAACAGGAGCCTGGTTCCTGGTAAATGGTCTGGCTCCATCTTATCCTCAAGAAAAAACAGAAATTTTCTCCAGAGCCGTGGCTTTTCTGGAGGAAGGAATCAGTCACCATCCCGATAATTACCGTCTTTACTGGGAATTAGGATGGCTCTGGTATAGAGAAGGAAACTTAGAAACAGCTTTGAAATACCTTGACCAGGCAGAGAAATTTCCTCATCCTTTCTATGTTGCCAGCACCAGGGCCCATATTCTTGCCGCTTTAGGAAAAAAACAGCAGGCTATTGACCAGTGGAAATTAATTGAGGAAAAATTTCCGCAGCAGCGGGACCTTGCCCGGAAGTTTCTGAAAAGGTTAACGCAACCGGAACCATGATGATAGAAAAATTTATTTACCAGACCAGACTTCTTCTGCAATCCCGAAAGAAAAAAAGAAGCTGGAAGCAAATGGAGAAGGGACTACCTGGACCCGTAGTAAGGAGTATGATAGATAGCCTTAAGAAAAAAAAATTTGCTCTTGTTACCGAAGTAAAAAAAGCCTCTCCCTCCACCGGAGTTATCCGCACCCTCTATCAGCCGGAAATTCTGGCTTCTCTTTATGAGAAACACGGGGCCAGAGGAATTTCGGTTCTTACCTGTCCTTATCTTTTCCGTGGAAGTTTACAGCATCTGAAGAAAGTGCGCTCAGCGGTACGGCTGCCGGTGCTCAGGAAAGATTTCATACTGGATGACTACCAGATTCTGGAAAGCAGAATTTTTGGTGCTGATACGGTTCTGCTTATAGCCAGAATTCTCTCCCCTCAGAAGCTGAAAGAATTCAGCCGGTTGTCCATAGAATTGGGGATGGAAGTACTGATAGAAGTGCACAATGAGGAAGAACTGGCTTCTGTTTTGAGACTTGACCTCTGGGATAAATGCCTTCTGGGTATAAATAACAGAGATTTAGACACCCTGAAAATTGACCTGAACAAAAGCTTTCGTTTGATAAAGAAAGTACCCTGCGATAAAATAATGACTATCAGTGAAAGTGGATTGAAAGATGGGGCGCAGCTTGTACGTCTGGCTGAGGCCGGGTTTAGAGGAGCCTTAGTGGGAACAAGTATTTTAAAGGCACAAGATTCAGTCCGTTATCTGAGACAACTGGTGAAATCTGTAGATGGTAAAAACTACTGCTTAACGCAGGAAAAGGAGTGAAAATGGAAAGGAAAATTCTTCTTTCAGAAAGGGATTTGCCCAAAGCCTGGTATAACGTTCAGGCTGACTTACCAAAACCTTTACCGCCAGTAATCAGACCGGACACAAAGAAACCCATCGGTCCGGAAGACCTGGCACCTATTTTTCCCATGGGATTGATTGAGCAAGAAGTCTCCCCGAAACGCTGGGTGGAAATACCGGAAGAAGTCAAGCAGGTTCTATCTCTTTACCGGCCCACCCCGCTCCACCGGGCTTACAATTTTGAGAAAGCACTGGGCACCAGGGCACATATCTACTACAAAAATGAATCATTTTCCCCGCCTGGTTCCCATAAACCTAATACAGCCATTGCTCAGGTTTACTACAACAAAAAGGAAGGAGTGAAAAGAATTACCACCGAGACCGGGGCCGGGCAGTGGGGTAGCGCTTTAGCTTTTGCCTGCAAAATGTTTGATGTAGGCTGTACCATTTACATGGTGAAGGTTTCCTATGAACAGAAACCCTATAGAAGACTTCTCTGCCAATCCTGGGGTGCAGAGATGTATCCCTCCCCTTCCAGCAAGACAAACTTCGGACGTAAAGTACTGGAACAGGACCCTGATTGTCCTGGAAGTCTGGGTATTGCTATTTCGGAAGCCATAGAAGATGCTGCTACCCACGATGATACTAAATACTCCCTGGGCAGTGTCCTCAACCACGTCCTCATGCATCAGACCGTTATTGGTTTAGAAACAGAAAAGCAGCTCCATCTCATTGGTGAGAAGCCTGACGTTATGATAGGTTGTGTCGGCGGAGGAAGTAATTTTGCCGGGTTAATCCTGCCCTTCATTCCGAGAAAGCTGGACGGGGAAAAGATACGTTTTGTCGCCGTGGAACCACAGTCCTGCCCAACTCTGACGAAAGGATTGTACAAGTATGATTTTGGAGATACGGCCTGTACCACACCACTTCTTAAAATGTTTACCTTGGGTCATACCTTCATCCCACCAGGAATCCACGCTGGCGGACTGCGTTACCATGGTGCAGCGCCGATTGTTTCTCACCTCCTTGACCTGGGTTTAATTGAAGCTGTTGCTTACCACCAGACAGAATGTTTCCAGGCAGGAGTTCTTTTTGCCAGGACAGAAGGTTTTCTTCCTGCTCCGGAAACCTGTCATGCAATCAAGGCAGTTGTGGAAGAAGCTAAAAATGCTGAAGATGGCAAGGTTATCGTCTTTAATTACTCCGGACACGGCCTCTTAGACCTGGCTGCTTACGATAGTTATTTTCAGGGCAGGCTACAGGACTACGCCTATCCGAAGGAAAAAATAGAAGAAGCTCTCAGAGAGATCCCTTCTGTAGAATGACCCGGATAAAAATCTGCGGATTCACCCGGAAGGAAGATATAGAGGAAGCTCTGAAATTAGGTATTGATTATTTAGGGTTCAACTTTTACCCGAAAAGTCCACGTTATCTAACGCCGGTTCAGGCAAAAGACGTGATGGTTAACTTTTCTTTAGAAAAATGCAGCATTGGTATTTTTGTCAATCAGGAGCCAGCGGAAATAATAAAACTTGCCTCTAATCTTACCCTTTTCGGGGTTCAGCTACATGGTGAGGAATCACCGGAGGTAATTAATTTTCTTAAGGCAACACTTCCGGAGCTGGTGGTAATTAAAGCCATCAGGGTAGATAGTAAAACTGACTGGCATCTTTTCCGTAATTACCCGGCAGACTTTTTTCTTCTGGATAGTTTTCAACCTTTTTCCTGCGGGGGCACTGGCAGGCAAATAAATACCGACTTACTGAGACAGCCAGAACTGCCGTGGAACCGTATTTTTCTGGCTGGCGGAATTAATCTGGCTAACGTGGAAGAACTGATGAGAAAATTTCACCCTTACGGTATTGATGTCGCCACAGGTGTGGAGAAATCCCCGGGGATAAAAGACAAAACACTTATGGCAGCTCTGGTGGAAAAAGTGAGGAAAACAGACCGTGAGCAATTATCCTGACAGTAAAGGCAAATACGGACGGTTTGGCGGGTGTTTCGTTCCTGAAACGCTGATTCCAGCCTTGAGCCAGCTGGAGTCTGACTACTGCCGTCTTTACAGGAAAAGGCAGTTCCAGAAGCAGTTAGGACATTTACTCACGCATTATGCTGGCAGACCAACCCCCCTATTTCTTGCGGAAAGACTGAGTAAGGCTGTTGGCTGCCGGGTTTACTTAAAAAGAGAGGACCTGGCTTTTACCGGTGCCCATAAAATAAATAACACTCTGGGACAGGCGTTACTGGCAAACTGGTGTAAGAAAAAAAGAATAATTGCTGAAACCGGGGCCGGCCAGCATGGTGTAGCGACAGCAACCGCAGCAGCTTTGTTTGGTCTGGAATGCACAATTTATATGGGCGAGCTTGACTGGGAAAGACAGAACCTGAATGTTATCAGAATGAAAATTCTGGGGGCGCAGGTTATTCCTGTGAGGAGCGGAAGCAAGACCTTAAAGGATGCCATCAACGAAGCACTGCGGGACTGGATTTCCAGCTTTTCTTACACCCATTACCTCTTCGGGTCAGTTGCTGGTCCTCATCCCTATCCCTTGATTGTTCGTAATTTTCAATCAGTTATCGGAGAAGAAACCAGACGGCAAATACTGGAGCAGGCCGGACGGCTCCCTGATTATCTGGTAGCCTGTGTCGGCGGAGGCAGTAACAGCCTGGGATTATTCCATCCTTTCTACAGGGACACCTCTGTAAAGTTTATCGGGGTAGAAGCCGGGGGACTGGGGATAAAAACTGCTCAACATGCTGCCACCTTATGTCGGGGCTGGCCAGGTATTCTGCACGGTAGTTTCAGCTATGTTCTGCAGGACAAAAACGGGCAAATCTGCCAGACTCATTCCATTGCTGCAGGCCTGGACTATCCCGGTGTTGGTCCCGAACACAGTTATTATAAGGAGACCGGTCGTGCCAGCTATACAGCGGTAACTGATAGGGAAGCTCTTAAAGCCTTTCGCCTTCTGTCAGAAAAGGAAGGAATAATTCCTGCTCTGGAATCAGCGCACGCCCTTGCCTGGGTCCTGAAAAACAAAAATCATTTCCGTAAAAAAGATATCGTGGTCATCTGTCTCTCTGGTCGCGGGGATAAGGATGTCGCTGAAGTAGCCAGAGTTGAAAAAACATATGAAAAGCATTAGCGAAAAATTCTCCAGCCTGAGGGCAAATGGAGAAAAAGGGTTGATTACCTATCTGACAGCCGGTTTTCCTGGACCGGAAGAAAGTGTAGCCCTGATGGAAAAAGTACAGAACTGGGGGACGGACCTTCTGGAGATTGGTGTACCCTTTTCTGACCCGGTTGCTGATGGACCTACTATTCAACAATCTTCCCAGACAGCTCTTAACCACGGTATTACCCTCAAATGGACTTTAAAAAAATGCCGTTACCTGGCCACTAAATTGTCTATTCCCTACCTGATTATGACCTACTATAACCCCATCTATCAATATGGACTGAAGAACTTTGCGGAAGACTGCTACCAGGCAGGAGTTTCTGGAGTGATTGTTCCTGACCTTTCCCTGGAAGAATCCGAACCTTTGCGCCAGGTTCTCCAAAATAAGAAAGTAGACCTAATTCAGTTTGTCACTCCCTTTACCCCTGAGAAAAGAATGGAAAAAATAGTAAAAGTTTCTTCCGGCTTTATTTATGTCGTTTCTGTTGCCGGTGTCACCGGGGAGCGAAAAGAATTTGACCCGCTTCTGAAAAAATGTCTGCAAAAACTCCGCAGTTTAACCAGTCTACCTCTGGCTGTTGGCTTTGGGGTGTCCAGCCCCGAACAGATTAAACTTTTAAGAAACTACCTGGACGCAGTGATAATTGGCAGTTATTTTATTAGAAGACTGGCTGATGGTAAAATAAACTCTATCAAAGAGACGATGAGGCTATTCAAAAAACACTTAACCCAGCCATGCCGGAAAAAAGAATAGAAAAGAAAGCTTCAGGAGTGAAAAAAACTTCGCCGCTAAAGAAGCTGCTTGTTTTTCTTGCGGTGATACTGGTGGCAGGTAACTGTTACCTTTTCTACTACAATTACCGTACTCAGCTGACCAAGCGACTGGCAGAGGAACAAAGAAAATTAGCAGAAGAAGAAGCAAAAAAACAGCAGCAGAAACTCCTGGCAGAGAAAAAAAATGAGTTTGACCAGATTCTGACAGAAATCAAAAATCTTATCAAAGTTGGACGCTACCAGCAGGCACAAAAGCTTATGGAGAAGGCTTTTGCTTTAGCCCGCCAGTATAAATTTCCTGAAGACCAGCTGCAGAAGATGTTGCAGGAGATAGACGTCCACAGATACAGTGATACACTTGCCAGACTGGAAAAAGAGGCAGAAGATATTTTTCTCTATCAGTATGTCAGAGGCTGTCTGAGAAAAATTCCGAGATTGCCCGGACTTTCTTTGCGCTGGAACAGGCTCATGCAAAAAACCTACCAGAATGAGTATCTGGTTTGTCTTTTTCTTTCTGAAAAAACAGTTAGACAGGGACTTTTAGGTCAGGAGAGTTCTCTAAATTATTCCCTCAGCAAAACGTATCTGAACCAGGCACTACAGATTAGTGAGAAGCATAGAGTGATACCAGAGAAAGATAAAGAGGCTCAGTTAATGATTTTACAGAAAAACCTTTTTTTCCAGGACACCAGCCTGCAGAATATTGCCATACCAGGAACACTTTATCGGGTATACTGAAAAATGAATCAGATTAGAGTTGCAGTCGCTGGCTGCGGGACAGTGGGCAGTCATTTCATCGAGGTTCTCAGGCGGAACCGTTATGCTCTAAAACAGAAAACAGGGCTTTCCTTTGACCTGGTAGCAGCAGCTGATATCCAGGCAGAAAAAGGCAACCTTTTACCGGGTCGCTTTTTCCGGGATGCCCGGCAACTGGTAAAAGAACCGGATATAGACATCATCGTGGAACTTATCGGGGGAATTCACCCAGCATATGAGCTGGTGAAGGAAGCAATTTTATCTGGCAAGAGCGTTGTTACAGCAAATAAAGCACTGCTGTCTCAATATGGTGAAGAGTTAATGAATTTGGCCGCAGAAAACAGGGTGTATATTGGTTTTGAAGCCAGTGTTGGCGGAGCAATACCGATAATTAAGACTGTGAGAGAAAGTTTTGTCGGCACCTCTATTAAAAGGCTCCTGGCAATTTTAAACGGAACAACAAATTACATACTTTCCCGTATGACCATGGAGAAAATGCCTTTTGCCGCTGCCCTGAAAAAGGCTCAGGAAAAAGGCTATGCAGAAGCCAATCCTGCCCTTGATCTGTCAGGAATGGATACAGCTCACAAGTTAGGAATTCTCGTCCGTTATCTCTTCCATAAAATTATTTCCTGGGAAAAAATCCCGGTGGAAGGGATTGAAAATATTGACCAGAAAGACATTGAATTTGCCAGCCAGCTTGGCTACCGGATTAAACTTCTGGCTGTGGCTGACAGACGCTTAAATTCTTTACAGCTTGCTGTCTTCCCTGCCCTTCTTCCAGTAAATCATCTTCTTGCGGTAGTGGAAGATGTTTACAATGCCATTTATCTGGAAGGTGACCTGATTGGCCGCAGTCTTCTTTACGGACAGGGAGCCGGGGGTAAGGCTGCAGCCAGCGCAGTACTGGCAGATGTAACAGAGATTGGCATGAAATTAAACCAGGGGGGATATGCTGCTATTTACTGGCCACAGGATAAAAATCTGGTACTGGAATCAGCAGATAATTTTTCCTCACGTTCTTACCTGCGCTTCACGGCTGTGGACCGCCCTGGAGTTTTAGCCAGAATTGCTTATCTCCTGGGGAAAAATAACATCAGCATTGCCTCTGTTATTCAGAAAGACCAAAATCCTCGTCAGGCAGTACCAATAGTAATGCTCACCCATGAGGCCAGGGAAAAATCTTTCTCCAGAGCATTGAAAGAAATTAATTCCCTGGATATTATTCGTAAACCCACTGTGCGGATACGGATGGTAGAATGAAGCGTTCTCTGTCAGGGTGAAATCCAGCTTTATTATCTGCCTTTAACTCTTGCTTTTCTCCTGAAAAATGGGTATTATTTAAGCTGGAATAAAGGACTAATCCTCACGTTGTATAATAAAGCCATGGAAAACGGCAGGCGAAGATATAGCCAGCTGGAAAAAAGGTAAACAATTATGTATTTCATTGTCGTAGGGTGTGGGAAGGTTGGCAGCCACCTGGCCAAGATTCTTTCGGAGGAGCATAATGTTGTCATTATTGACCGTAACAGTCAAAGTTTTCAAGCACTCAAGCCTATCTTTAACGGAGTGACCATTGCAGGAAGCGGTCTGGATATGGAAATCCTGAAGGAAGCAGGCATAGAAAGATGTGACGCTGTAGCTGCAGTAAGCAGTGATGATAATGTCAATATCGTGATTGGCCAGATTGCGCGACGTATCTTTCAGGTTCCCAAAGTTGTTATCCGGGTTACTGACCCGGTTAAAGCCGAAGTTTACCATAATCTGGGCTATGAAGTAATAAATGGCTCCTACCTGGTCGCAGAGGTCATCAGAGACAAGTTAATTGAGGGGCACTTCTCAACCTATGTTCTGGAATCCAGTCAGGTAAGTATGCTGGAGGTATCCATTACTGGCCAGCAGGCTGGTCGGCTGGTCAGTACTTTCAACATCCCTGATAAGTTTCACACATGCTTGATTGTTCGTAATGGACAACCAATTCTACCCGAGAACAACCTGGCTGTTCATGCAGGGGACCATCTTATCGGAATTGTGAGAATTGCACATCTGAAACAGGTACGAAAGATACTGGGGATTGCATGAAAATTATTATTGTCGGCGGCGGACAGGTAGGTACCTTTCTGGCTGAAAGGCTGGCGGAAAAAAACTACGTTACACTGATAGAGAAAAACCCCCGCCGGGTGGAACTTCTGGCTGGTAACCCGCGGATACTAATCATTCAGGGAGATGGATGTCAGATGAGCACTCTGGTGGAAGCTGGAATTAAATCAGCTGATGTGGTTGCTGCTGTCACCGGACAGGACGAAGACAACCTTATTGTCTGCCAGTTAGCCAAGGATGTTTTCAGAGTACGACGTACCGTGGCTCGTGTTAATGACCCCAGACATGAAAAAATCTTTTTCCAGTTAGGCGTGGATACAGCTGTGGACAGTACAGCTATTATTGCCAAGATTATTGAGGAGGAAGTCTCCTTAGAAGATGTGATAAGCCTGTGTGCTTTCAAAAAAGGGAAAATCTCTCTGTTAAGGGTTGATTTACCCGAAGGTTCTCCTGTCCTGAACCAGATGGTAAAAGATATAAATTTGCCTGAGGATACAGTACTGGTTGCTGTTTTGCGGGAAGATGACTTTCTTATTCCCAGAGGGGAACTTGTGTTAAGGGCCGGGGATGAAGTTGTGGCTCTGACCAAGGTAGAAAACGAGAAAGAACTTCTTCACGCTCTGGTCGGTGACCTCACATGAGAAAAAATTTTCTCCACTTTCTGACGATATTGCTGAAAGCCTGGCTGGGAATTTTTCTGGAAATCTTCTATCCTCTTCTTCTTCTAATCTGCGCCCTCTTTTTGTGCGCAACCTGTTATTTCACCTTTCTGTTTTTACCATGATTCCTAATTTCAGCAGGGAAGACATTAAAATCATTGGTTATTATCTGGGCCTGATAATTACGGCTCTGGGTTTTGTTCTCTGTTTCCCTTTACTGGTGGCTCTCTTTGCGCAGGAGTGGGCTGCCCTGCCAGATTTTCTGTTCGCTATTTTGATATGTCTGATATTTGGTTTTGCCTTACAGACCATTTTTCCTGTGGCGGAAGATATTAACTGGAGACAGGGAATGTGTGTGGTGGCATTAACCTGGGTCATCGCCATGTTTATTTCTGCCATTCCCCTTTATCTCAGCGGCCATTTTCTTTCTTATCTGGACGCCTGTTTTGAAAGTATGAGCGCTTATGCCACCACAGGACTGGTGCTCATCCAGGACCTGGACCACCTTTCCCTCAGTCATAACTTCTGGCGTCACCTGATGTGCTTTGTCGGCGGCCAGGGTATTATTCTGGTTGGTCTTATTTTTCTTTTCCGTAGTTCAGGAGCCTTGCGGATGTACATCGGGGAAGGAAGGGATGCCCGGATTTTACCCAATATCAAGAGCACCGCCAGATTTATCTGGCTGGTCAGTTTTACCTATCTTGTGCTGGGAAGCCTGCTTCTGGCCGGGATTCTTATGATGACAGGTGTAAGTTTTCCCCGGGCGATTTTCCATGGCGTCTGTATCTTTATGGCTGGCTGGGATACTGCTGGATTTGCACCCCAATCCCTGAATATCCTCTACTACCACAACATCTTATTTGAGGTTATCACTGTCATCTTCTGCTTTCTGGGTGCAGTTTCCTTTGGTGTGCACTACTCTGTGTGGACAGGCCATTTCCGGGAGCTGAGGGAAAATTACGAACTACGGGTTTTAATGGCCAGTGTAATGATTGTTTATCTTTTCACTTTAGTGGGGTTCAGTAAATCTATATCCCAGTTCACCGGTGTTGGTGATTTCTTCCGGTCAACATTTTATCAGCTAATCTCCGGACATACCGGTGTTGGTTTTTCCAATATACCAACCAGTGAGCTGGCTGGCTGGACAGAGCTCTCACTGCTGGGAATTATTTTCGCTATGGGACTTGGTGGGTGTACCAATTCTACCTCTGGCGGTATCAAAGCCCTCCGGGTTGGACTCTTCATTAAAAGTCTGAGAAAGGAAGTTAAACGGTTTGTTTATCCGGAGGGAGCCAGTATAGAAGAACACTTTCATCACCAGCGAGATGTGCTGGTAGATGACCAGCAAGTCCGTACAAGCATGGGCTTAACTATCTCCTATACCCTGCTTTATCTTTCGGGAGCACTTGTGGGAACATTCCTGGGATATGGGTTCTTACCCAGCCTTTTTGAATCAATTTCCGCCTCAGCCAATGTTGGTCTTTCTGTTGGGATAACCTCTCCCTTTATGCCTAACATCCTTAAGATATGGTACATTTTTCAGATGTGGTGCGGAAGATTAGAATTTATTGCTATTTTAATTCTATTCCGGTTTTTTGTTACTCTGGGTAAAAAATGAAAATTCCTGTGATAGTCTGTACCTTAATAACCATCACTTTTGCCGGGCTAAACCAGGCAGAAGAACTGAAGAAAGAAGGTGTAAGAATATCAGTAGCACGACTGCTTACAGAAGCGCAAAAGTACGACGGGTCTACAGTCTGTATCCAGGGTGAGCTGGTCGGAGATATTTTCCGGACCCGTGGCGGTTTCTGGGTGAACCTGTTAGATAAGAACCAGTGTATTGGGCTCTGGATTCCCGACCGGTTGCACCCCAGTATTAGCAGATTAGGTCGTTATCAGGTAAGAGGTGATATCGTTCGGGTCCAGGGAATTTTTTATCGTCACTGCCAGAAGCACCATGGCGGCACGGATATTCATGTTGTTTCCTGGCAGACAATTTTTCCCGGATATGAAGACAGGGAAGAAGTGACAGGAGAAGAGTTTTTGCGCGTTGCCCTTTTCGGAATCATTGGTCTGTGTACGGTCTTTCTTCTGAATATAATCAGCAGACGCCCGTCAGGGAGTTCTCATAATGGGGAAAACCAAAGAGCAGGTTCTGGCCTGCTGTAATAATCCGCACCTTTATGATTCTGCCGACTAATTTCTTTTCTCCAGGAATTATTACCACCTGGTCAAAATCCGTCCTGGCTACAAGATAACCTTTTTTCTGGCTGGCACGGATAACAAAAGCCTGAACTTCTTTCTTTTCCAGAAAAGCAAGTTTTTCCCTGGAAATTAACTGTTGCAGACCATATATTGCCGCATGACGTTGCTTTTTTACGGGATAAGGTACCGGGTCACCCAGAGAAAATATGGCGGTGTCGGGTCGTGCCGAATATAAGAAAACAAAAAGCTCGTTAAATCCAATCTTTGCCACAGCATTATACGTCTGTCTGAACTCTTTCTCTCCTTCCAGGGGGAACCCAACCATAATATCAGAAGAAAGAGAAATTTCAGGTGTGACAGAACGTATCCGGTCAACTAAATCCAGATACTTAAAAAGCGTGTAACCGCGGTTCATGGCAGCAAGTATCCTGTCACACCCGGACTGCAAAGGTAAATGAAAATGACGATAAAGCTTAGGCAGGTTCTTAAAAGCATCCACCAGTCTTTCCGGGACATCTCGCGGGTGAGAAGTGAGAAAACGGATTCTTGCCACAGAAGAAACTTCATGCACCCGGTACAGCAGATCCAGAAAATTACTCCTGTCTGGAAGGTCCTGGCCATACTGATTAACATTCTGGCCTAAAAGGGTAATCTCCCTTACTCCCTGTTCAGTCAGTTTTTTCACTTCAGCCACAATCTTTTCCATAGGACGGCTCACCAGCCTTCCGCGCGTCATGGGAACCACACAATACGAACAGAAATTATTACATCCTTTGGTTATCGGGACTGAGGCCGTAACTTCACCTCCTGACTCTGGCAAGTCTTCCAGGAAAGGATTCCGGCTTTCTCCTGTGGCCACGCACTTACTCCCCTCTTCTGCCTTCCTGAGAAACTCTAAGAACTCCGGAAGTCTATGAGGACTGCAAACAATATCCAGAAAGGGATAGTCAACCAGAAGTTTCTTCCCCAGCATACTTGCCAGACACCCAATCAGACAGAAAACTGTTCCCTGATTTTTAAGATGTTTTAGCGAAGAAAGATACCCCAGTGCCCGCTGTTGAGCGTGCTGGCGAACACAACAGGTGTTAACAATCACAATCTCAGCCTGGTGAGGTTGACAAACAGCCTGGTAGCCAGATTTTTGCAGTCTCGCCATCAGTCTTTCCGAATCCGCATCGTTCATCTGGCAACCGAAAGTGCGGATGAATACCCGTCCTTTTCTGTTGTCATCTTCTGTTTTTCCCATTTTCCCTTAATTGTTTTAGATTTTTCCCAGAAGAAGGAGAAAACCTATCATCAGGAAAAGAACTCCTGCTGCGTACCTAATCCATTCCGGTCTTAGAATTTTCCCTATTACGCCTCCCAGCATTACTGTAAGAAAAGTCACCAGGGCAAAAGCAGTTACTGCGCCCAGAAAAACCGGCCAGGGCCCTGATTCCGCTGCCAGAGAAAGACTGGCCAGCTGAGTTTTGTCTCCCAGTTCGGCCAGAAATATTGTTACTACCGTACTGAAGAATATTTTCCAGTTCATCAATTTTCCCCTTGAGAAAAAAAACCATCACTTCCTTAGCCGTTTCTGATTTTCCACAGAGAAACAAATGTTCCAGCAATCATACCGACTAAACTGATGGCTGTAATTTTCAGGTGAAACTGTAACTCCACCAGGATAGCAGACAAATCAGTCAGGGGCAGGTGAAAACCCGGGGTGATAGCTGTGGAAAGAAGAATACTGGCAGGATGAGACCCTGGCACAAAAACAGCCACCAGTTCTCCCACAACCGTACCTATCAAGCTGCAGAGAAAAATCACTACCAGAGCATAGATTAATCTTGCCATTTTTTTCTCCTTGAAAAGCACTTCTCACAGTTCCACCATGGCCTTGATAACCCCATCCCTGTAACCAGAAACCAGAGTGAGTGCCTTCTCTGTCTCTTCCAGCGTGAAAGTGTGAGTAATAATTCTGGAGAAAAGTCCTGGCTTGCGTATCATAAGATGAAGGGCTTTTTCTGTACTATGAGCGCAGCGGCGCACATTAGTTAGTATTAACTCTTTACGACGCATAAGATGCGGGTCCAATAAGATTATATCCTGCCTGGGAATACCGATAAGAACAACATTACCTCCGATTTTTGCTATTTCTGTAGCCTGCTTGCAAGTCTCTTTTTTCCCTGCGGCTTCAAAGACAACATCAAAACCTTGCCGGTAGTCCTGGAAAGGGTTTCCCGGCAGTCCTTCTTCCACCAGCACTGTCTCTGTTGCGCCCAGAACCCTTGCCATATCAAGTCTATTCTGAAACAAGTCACTCACCACAACTCTGCTGGCTACCCCGGCAAGTGAAAAAACGACAGATAGCCCGATCGGCCCAGCCCCCAGAATAGCGACACTGTCTCCTGGCCGAAAACAGCTTATCCTGACCGCATACAGTCCTATTGCCAGAGGTTCGCAAACTGCTGCCTCCTGATAACTTAAATCTTCAGGTATCTTAATCAAGTTGTGCTCCGGCATGACCAGAAACTCCCTCAAAGCTCCATCCACCGGAGGTGTACCAAGAAACAGAACATACGGACATAAATTAGGCTTCCCCTGCTGACAAAACTGACATTTTCCGCAGGAAATACCAGGCTCAATGGCTACACGATCTCCTGCTCTTAAGTTTTTCACACCACTGCCAGCTTCCACGACTTCTCCTGAACATTCGTGCCCGAGAATTATTCTGTCTGTTACTACCTGGGTACCGATTCTTCCATCAACAAAATAATGAACATCCGAACCGCAGATACCAACAGCCCTCACCCGCACAAGAACCTGGTTTTCCCCTGAAATTACTGGCCGGGGAACGTCTTCCAGCAGTATTTTTCTGTCTTCTGTCAAAAAAACTGCTCTCATTTTCACTCTCTCCAGTTTGCCATCCCGGGTTAAGTTTACCACCAACTTGGTATTTTATTCAACAATTATGTTAAAATTTCCTGTGAGGATAACAACTCTGCTAACAGAGCTCCAGCGTCAAAATTAACGGGAGGATTATGAAAAAACAACAACTACCGCCAGAAAAGTTGCAGGCACCTTTGCCAGTTAATCTGGTTCCGACAAGTAGTGAAAAAGTTAATCCAGCAGAAACTATGATTGGCCAGGAAAGGGCGATGCGTGCCATAGAGTTTGGTTTAAGAATCACTGACCATGGCTATAACATCTTTGTAGCCGGTCCTTCGGGAACAGGAAAGATGACCTCTGTGGAGGCGGCTGTCAGAAAAATTGCTGAAAAGATGCCCACCCCGGACGACTGGTGCTATGTCTACAATTTTTCACGGCCTGACCAGCCTGTCGCTTTGAAGATGGACCCGGGTATAGCTTCTGTCTTCCAGGCAGATATGGACAAGTTAATTGAGGAGTTGAAACTGGAAATACAACGTGCTTTCGAAAGCAAGATTTACGAAGAACATAAGTCCTCACTTATCAAGGAATTTCAGAAAGACAAGGAAGAAATCTTAGGGGAAGTGGAGGAAGCTGCCAGACAGGCTGGTTTCCAGATTAAACAAACCCCGGGCGGAATCGTCTTTATCCCCCTGGTAGAAGGCCGACCCCTTTCTGAGGAAGAGATGGAGAAACTCACCGAGGAATCCCGCCGCCAAATAAGAAACCGTCAGGAAGCTCTATACGAGGTTCTCACAGAGGCGCTACACCGGGTAAGGGAAAAGGAGAAATCTCTCCGGGGCAAACTGGAAAAACTTGACCGGGAAACAGGTCAGGCAGTCACCTCTCCGCGACTTTCTGAAGTTAAAGAAAAGTACCGAAAATATCCGGAGGTTTGCCAGTGGTTAGACCTTGTCCAGGAAGATATGGTAAAGAACTTAGAAGATTTTCAGGAAAGAAAAGAGCAGGAGATAATACCTGGACTGAAGCTGGGAGTAAAGGATACCACACTGCAAAAATACAGAGTTAATGCTTTTGTGGACCATTCCAGAACAAAAGGTGCTCCTGTAGTTAAGGAAGTCAACCCTACGACCTACAACCTGACTGGTCGGATTGAGTATCGCCCGCAACTTGGTGCCATGTTTACCGACCATACCATGATAAAACCAGGAGCGTTGCATCTGGCGAACGGTGGTTTTCTTATTTTAAGAGTTCTGGATGTCCTGAGAAATTACTATGCCTGGGATGCTCTCAAGAGAGCCATCCAGAACCGTCAAATTGTTATTGAGGACATCAACGAACAGTTCCGGTTAATCAACACTCCAAGCCTTAAACCGCAGCCTTTACCTTTACAGACCAAGGTAATCCTGATTGGAAACTTGCAGTGGTACTTGCTTCTTTACACCGTTGATGAAGACTTCAGAAAACTTTTTAAGGTAAGGGCTGATTTTTCCCTTTTTATGGAAAGAGATAAAGAAGGTATCCTCAGCTATGCTGCTTTTATCAGCAAGATATGCCGGGAGGAAGGACTTAAACATCTGGAAAAACTGGCTATCTGTCAGGTTATCCAGTATGGTTCACGACTGGTAGAAGACCAGACTAAACTTACCACCAGGTTCAGTGATATTGCTGATTTAATCAGAGAAGCAAACTACTGGGCAACACAGGAAGGAAGCGATGTTGTTCACTCCCATCATGTCAGGAAAGCACTGGAAGAAAAAATCTATCGCTCCAGTCTGATGGAACACAGGTTAGAGCAACTGATTGCCGAAGGTACCATCCTGGTGGACACTGAAGGAGAAGCGGTAGGACAGGTAAACGGACTGGCGGTGATGAGCCTGGGAGATTACACCTTTGGCAAGCCAACCCGTGTTACCGCCAGGGTCGGGCTTGGCCGCGGGAACATGATTAACATTGAAAGGGAAGTTAAACTCTCAGGGAGTATTCATAACAAGGGATTCCTCATTCTTTCTGGTTACCTGAGACAAAAATATGGTTCTGTCCGACCGTTATCTTTTTCTGCCAGTATCTGTTTTGAACAACTCTACGAGGAAATAGAGGGAGACAGTGCTTCTACCGCCGAATTGTATGCTCTTCTTTCTGCCCTTTCCGGTGTTGCCCTGAAACAGTCCATCGCTGTTACCGGCTCAGTAAACCAGCATGGTCAGGTTCAACCGGTGGGTGGAATTAACGAAAAAATTGAAGGTTTCTTTTCCACCTGCCGGGTGAAAGGCGGCCTTAAAGGACAGGGAGTTATCATACCTTCTGCCAATGTAAAAAATCTCATGCTGAAGGATGAAGTGGTAGAAGCTGTTCGTGACGGTAAATTCCATATCTGGGCCGTCAGCAACGTAGATGAAGGACTGGAAATCCTCACAGGCTTGCCTTCAGGACAGCCCGGACCAGATGGCTGCTATCCGGAAGACACACTTCATGGTCTTGTAATGAAAAGACTGGAATTCTTCCAGCATAAAACTAAACCCGTGGCGGGGAAAAAAAGTCCGAAAAACAAATGAAAACAGGACGGAAACTCTTTTTTTCACTGCTGGTCATTTACCTGGCAGCACACTCCGGTAATTGCCAGACGTCCGGACAGGTGTCCTTCTTCAGCTTTGAATCAACTTCAGACCTTTGGGTAGCATCGCCAGGGGAAAACAATAGAGTTAAAAAACTCCGGCTTTCCCAGGAAAGATTTTTGGAAGGAAACCAGTCCCTGGAGATTCAGATGGACTTTCCAGGCGAGGCAACAGTAGAGAAATCATTTTACCGTGATTTAACCCGCTACCGATACCTCACCTTTAATATCTATGCCGGACAGATACCCGACGACCTGAAACTGGTTATTTTTCTTCAGGACAGTGAATGGTTGTGGTACCAGACACCCTTGATAACCTTACAGAAGAACCGCTGGAACAAACTTACCCTTAATGTACAGCCAGATAGTACCATCTGGGAAAATATTAATCACTCCCAACCCTGGTCAACCAAAACTGCAAGCAGTATAAAAAAAATTGGACTGAAGGTTTTCTGTAATACTCCCGGTGATGCCACATTATGGGTAGACGAGATTTCCGGACAGTTAGCCTGCTTTCCGGAGGTAGTTATCTCTCGTACTCAGGTACCGGTATATGAAAAACTGGAAATAACATTCCACCTGCCTGAAAATTATAGTAACCCCTTTTCTCCGGAGGAAGTGAATGTAGAGTGCTATTTTACCACCCCGGATGGTAAAGAAATAGTTGTCCCTGGATTCTACTACCAAGAGTACGAAGCAGGTCTCTCTGATGGACAGGAAACTCTGGCGCCTTCCGGCTACCCCTGCTGGAAAGTCAGGTTTACCCCGGAAAAATCAGGACAGTATAGATGCCGCATCAGAGTAAGGGATAAATCAGGAGAGAAAGAAAGCCAGAAGATTTCCTTCCTGGCAGTGGAAAGTCAGAAGCCTGGATTTATCAGAGTAAGCCAGATTGACCGCCGTTATTTCCAGTTTTCTAATGGCCAGTGGTTCTACCCGGTGGGATTAAATATTCGTTCCCCTACTGACACTCGTTATGCTGCTCTCCGGCGTCGGCCGATGGAACCGGACAGCGGCACATTTTATTACGAGAAGACCTTTAAGCAGATGAAAGAAAGCGGACAGAATTTTGCCGAAATCTGGCTGGCTAACTGGTTTGCAGCGCTGGAGTGGATTGAAAACAGACCGGGATACCGTGGTATTGGCTTTTACAACCTCAGACATGCCTGGAAGCTGGACCGGATACTGCAATTGGCTGAAGCCAATTCCATCTACCTGCAGATAGTCATCATCAATCACGGCCAGCTCAGTACTTACTGCGACGAAGAGTGGCATTACCATCCCTACAATGAAAAAAATGGCGGTTTTCTAAAGAGCCCGGAAGATTTTTTCACTGACCAACAGGCAGAAAAATTAACCAGGCAAAAGTTAAGATATATTGTTGCCAGGTGGGGATACAGTCCTAACATCTTTGGCTGGATACTGTTGAACGAGATAAACCTGACCGGGTCAAGCCGTGATTTTTATCTGAAACCGGTGGCAGCTGCCTGGTACAGAAAAATGGCTTCCTATCTTAAAGAAATAGACCCCTACCGTCACCTGATTAGCGCCCATTACACTATCCTTGTTGATAATGACCTTCTGCGGTCACCAGAAATTGACTATGTTGTTACTAATGCTTATTACGATGTGGGAAGGAATTCTCTGGTTGGTATGCTGGAAAACATCTACCAGTTTAATAGCAGGTTTGAAAAACCCGGCTTTGTTTCTGAATTTGGCGGTACTCCCTGGGGAGCAAGTGAGCAAAACCTTATCAGAGACCTGGTGGCAGGACTCTGGGCCAGTTTTCATTTACCTCTGGCTGGAGCACCTGCCTTCTGGTGGCACAGACTTGTTCAGGAGTTAAACCTTTATCCTTTGTATCGTATTCTCACCACCTATGCAGCTGATTTTGACCGGGTGAAATCTGACTTTCAGGTACAACCTGTAGTTACCCCTGCTGGCTTGAAGGCTCTGGCTTTAGGAAATTCTTCCACAGCCTCAGTCTGGATTTATGACCCCGCAGTCATGCGGAAAATTCAAGACTTTACATTCCCGGAGTGGTCCCGGGTTAAAATAAGCCTGCCGAACAAAAAGCCAGGCCGTTACCAGGTAGAATTCTGGTCTATGGAGAAAGGGCTTTTAGAGACCGCAGACGCTCAAAATGAGGGGACAGAGTTAATCATTCAGCTGCCGTCCTTTCGTCACTGGATAGCAGTGAGAGTGAAAGCTCAATCATGAATGCGCATACCCTGGATACGATTCCTGTACCGGAAGAGACTGCTTCAACGAGCCTTACACTCTCACAGAAACTCATACTTCTATCCCTGCTACTTTTTTCTGGCTACATCATTTTCCGTCACCTTCAGACATCTTCTTACTGGCCTCATCACCTTCTGGCAGTAGTATATGCTCTCATTTGCTTTCACAAATTCTTTCTTATTCTCCGCGGTCTGGTGAAAAAACAGGAAATAATTGTCTCCGATGTAGAGATATTCTCCCGACACGACTGGCCTGTCTATACCATTTTGTTGCCCCTTTACCGGGAAAGTGAAATTCTGCCGCAACTTTGCCAGGCAATAGAAAAAATTGACTATCCCAAAGACCGTCTGGAGGTAATTCTCATCCTGGAAGAAGATGATGTAGAGACTCAAAAAACAGTAGAAAAAATGAGTTTACCTTTCTGGTGGCGGACCATCATAGTTCCTGATGTCCCTCCGAAAACAAAAGGGAAAGCCCTTAACTACGGACTGGCACAGGCCCATGGTCAGTACCTGGTTATCTATGACGCTGAAGATATCCCGGAACCAACCCAGCTAAAAAAAGCAGTCACCGGTTTCCAACGTGCGGATCCACAGGTGGTCTGTCTGCAGGCTAAACTGAATTACTACAACCCCTATCAGAATATCCTCACCAAATGGTTTACTGCTGAGTATTCCACCTGGTTTGACCTTTATCTTCCTGGTATCAGCAGCATTCAGGCACCTATTCCTCTGGGAGGAACATCAAATCATTTTCGTACAGACGTTCTCCGGCAATTGAAAGGCTGGGACCCCTTCAATGTAACTGAAGATTGTGACCTTGGAATCCGTATCTTTAAGGCAGGCTATCGCACTGCTGTTCTGGACACAACCACCTGGGAAGAAGCAAATAGCCAGCTCGGTAACTGGATCAAACAGCGCAGTCGCTGGGTAAAGGGGTATATTCAAACCTATTTTGTCCACACCCGTAATCCCTGGCAGTTATTAACTAAACTGGGAGTGGTTAACTTTATTCATTTCAATCTTATTGTGGGTGGAAACTTTTTTGTTTTGTGCTTCAATCCAGTAGCCTGGTTCCTTTTTTTCTGGTGCCTGCTCTCAGGACTTAAGACCGGTTTTTTCTCCCTGCATAACCAGCCGTTTGACATCCTGGGATTTGCCCTTTATTCAGGTAATATTGCTTTCATCCTCATTAATGTGGCTGGCTGTCTCAAAAGGAAATACCACCGACTCCTTATTCCCAGTCTTCTCTCTCCTTTTTACTGGGTACTTATGAGTATAGGAGCGTGGAAGGGACTCTGGCAATACTTCTTCCGACCTCATTTCTGGGAGAAAACAGCGCACGCCCTTTTTCCGGCAGGGAAGATTTTTCGTAACCCGGAAGGCGAAAATACAGTTTAGAACTGACCATACCCGAATCTGCGAAAGACATCAGGTCTATCTCTCCAGTCCGGAATAACTTTAACCTTAGTTTGTAAATAAACAGGCTTACCTAAAACTTGTTCCATCTCTAAACGCGCTTTCTGTCCTATAGCCTTAATTCTTTCTCCGTTGCGGCCAAGAATAATAGGTTTCATTTGTTTGCGGTCCACGATGATACGGGCATAAATGACCACCATCTCCGGGTTTGTTTTGGCCGGACAAATATCTTCAATCTCTACTGCTACACTGTGTGGCACTTCCTCATAGGTTTTTTCCAGAATTTTTTCTCGCAGAATTTCTGCCAGCAGATACTCCCGGGCAAGATTACTCACCTGGCCTTCAGGAAAAAACACCTCCCCTTCTGGCAGCCACTGGAAAATTATTTTAACCAGCGTATCCCATTTTTCCTGATGCAGGGCAGAACACGGGTATATTTCCAGAAAATTGTACCGCTGCCGACTATTCTCTATCAAAGGCAGGAGGTCCTCCTTCCGGGGCAGAATGTCCATCTTATTGATAATGAGAAAAGCCTTTTTATTCAGCCGTTTAACTTCCTGCAGGAGTTGTTCGTCTTCCTTCTTCCATCCGCCAGCAGAAATAACAAACAAAGTTAGGTCTGCCTCTGTCAGGGAAGACAGAACAGTCTTTTTCATAAACTCTCCCAGCTGGTGTCGGGGTAGCTCAAACCCTGGTGTATCAAGCAAAAGAACCTGTCCCTGGTCCCTGTTTATTACGCCTAAAATTTTCAGCCTTGTTGTGGCTGGATGTCTGGAGATAATGGAAATTTTACTGCCTGCTAACCGATTGAAAAGGCTTGATTTACCAACATTGGGCCTGCCGACAATAGCCACTACACCTGATTTCATTTCACCTGAAGATTTCTCAGAGAGTAATACTCTGCCCTGTATCTGCTGATTTCTTTTCCAGCAGGACAATCTCCAGACTGTCGCGTGCCTGCTCGGGAGTTATTACTCCGAAAGGCTTATTATGGACAACATGTTCAATGAAATACCGGAGTTCAAAATAGTAACCACCCAGGTCACTGATGTTGCCCTCTGTTCCATTGGCTTTTTTTGTTTCAAAAATTGGCCTCTCAATTTTTCCGCTGGCTTCGTAAACTGTTAAACTGGGGCTGTTGCGGCTGTTGAACTCAACAACCGCCTTGTCAAAGACTGCTGTATAGGCCATAACAAAAGGGAAATTGGCAGGCAGATCCCAGCCTCCTTCAGTCTGGCATACCAGATTTTGAGGGAAAACAAAGGTAGTAAAGATATGTGTGTAAGCACCATTGTCTTTCCTTCCGGAAGAAGTGATTTTCTCTGGCTTACAGCCTGTGAGATAAAGGAGAAAATCAGTATCATGGATATGAAGGTCTACCAGAGCCCCACCGGAACGTTCACCGGTCAACAACCAGTTTTGCCATCCCCAGGTAGGGGGTGCGGAAAGACGCTGACACCAGATACTGCGGAGTTGGCCGTATTTTTTCCTGTCATAAGCCTCTTTCAAAAAGCGATACTCCGGCCAGAACCGCAAAACCTGGGCTACCATGAACCTCACCTTTTTTTCTGCACAGACTTTGATCATTTCCTCAGCTTCTTCTACAGTCAGAGCAATGGGCTTCTCACAGATAATATCCTTACCCAGCGATGCCGCCTTAACAACATACTCCCTGTGCAAAAATGTCGGTAAGCAAATATCAATAACAGTAATGTCTTCCTTCTTTAACAAATCTTCCGGTGTATAGTAAGGTATAGACCTAACCTTCTCTGCCAGAGACCTTGCTTTTTCTGCCCTCACGTCAGCAATTCCGGCTACCTTCACATCTGGAAACTGTGTATAGACAGTGGCATGCATACTACCCATAAATCCTGCTCCCAGAATTCCCACTCTCACCATTTTTCCCCCTTTCGTTGCTGGTAGGTGTTGTTAGTGGTAACAACCAGACAAATCACTTCAGGTTACTTACTCCCACCGTATCCTTAGACAGAAAATATTCTTGTTAGCCGCGGCTACAGAAAACCAGCCATTTTCTGCGTGTTCCAGAAAGACAGTCCTCTCATCTACATGAAAGCTCCAGAGTTTATCTTTTTCCTGGGAAAAAAAATAAAAAAACAACCCTCTCCGCCCGATAACTGTCTCCAGCATCGCTGGAGAAAAACTGGTAAACTGCTGCTCCTGTCCAGAAACAAAACTGAAGCTCTTGTTCCCGGTATCTGTGAAAACAACGACTTCCCCATTATCTGATTCCGCTGCCAGAAAATTTCCTGCTGTTGAGAAATTAACCTTTATAACTTTACTGTCCAGTTTCATCTGCCAGCGGAGATTTCCTTCTTCAGAAAAGTTAAGCACACTTCCGTCTTCCAGACCGACAGCTACCCGGGTCGCATCTGGAGCAATCGCCACTGCTGTTACCCAGCCACTCAACTCGTTCTTCCAGAAGCAAATACCTTTCCTGTCCAGAAAACGCAGCTGATTGTTTACCGCCACCACCAGGAAGGAACCATCCCGGGCTAATGCCAGACCTCGCACCAGATTTTCCACCGGATAGCTCCAGCCTTTCTTATCGTCCAGTCCACGAAAGTAAACCCTTCCGCGCAGGTCAGCCCAGCAGATAAATCGCCCCTCAGGCGAAATTCCGACACTGGTAATTCTTTCTTTCGTCTTCCGGGAACTGACAACAGCCCCTTTATTATTCATAACATAAACAGTTCCGTCCTCAGTCCCGCAGACCAAAATATTCCCTCTGGAACAAAGTTTCAAATCAGTGATGTCGCTGTCCGTTTCATAGGTCCAGATGACATGAGTCTGAGGCAAAAGCAGTTCGGCAGGTATTCCTTCCTCTGAAAAAGAATAAGGGAATCGGCGTACCAGCAAAGGCAGGTAACGAAAATCCTGATTTTTGTACTCATACTCAGAAAACCAGATTTTTCTCTCCGGGTCAAAAAGTCTGATGCTAACTATATAGTTTGATTCGTGACAGGAAAGAAAACAACGGACAATCAGGTTTGCATTAAGCATTTTCCCCACAAAAGACAGTTCTTCATTATTTTCCAGATCAGCCGGGATAATTGCCTGTTCCTTCAGAACGCGGTCCAGGTCCCGATCAGGAATAATTTCCACATTTTTCAGCCCGGTCATTGTCTCGCGGTAAACTTTGTTGAATCCTTCCTGCAGGTAATCAGGAACACCATGGAAGACTGTATCAAGCACTATCAGCCTTGTTTTTCCCAGTTTTCTTTCCAGCCTTTTTATGGCTTCAACGAGATTCCTCTCAGAAACCAACGAACCATGATAATTATTACTTTCCTGAACTTTCTGCAGTTGTTGCCAGAAAAGCATGGCTTCCTGTAACAGTCCTTCCTTTTCCAGAAGTAAAGCTACCTCCTTCATAGTATCAACATCCGGAACATAAGATTTTTCCAGATAGATTTTGTAATAACTGATGGCTTCTTTATTCCGACCGTACTGGAGTGCAAAATCTCCAATCATCCTGTGAACATAAGCTTCTGGAGAAGCATACCGCAGCAATCTCAGTGCTGGCTGGTCAGACGGCCATCCTCTGGGCCAGTTTCCAGGCACAAAAGGTCTTCCTTCCTCTGTCAGACGAAGCACCAGCCGCAGATAGTAGTCTGCAGTTTGCCTGTGTCCACGACTATCCCACTCCTTTGCTTTCTCTACATACCGCCAGACAGAAGAAGGATAGATAGCCTTCAACTCCTGATTTCTCTCAAACCAACTGGCGGCAAAAATACCATAACTACAACCGACGATTATAAGAATAATGTTATTTATTCTTTTCATCGCTTTTCAAAAACTAAGAGAGAAAACTGTTCCTCGTTGTCAATCCTACCACTGAAAGTACTCAGCGGGTGTAAACTGGATTCCCGGTGTACATTTACCAGAAAGATAAGGTCTGACGTCACTTCTTTCACACCAATTTCTGCCAGGGGAATTTTTGCTTCCACCAGCCAGCGATTTGCCTGTCTTCCGGTCATTGTTTCCCAGGAAGAGAACCACTGTCTTTCTGGTTCATCGTCTTTATAAAACTTCCAGATATAAGAATAGCGTATGTCATTAAAGGGATGAACAACGAATTGATACCATTGCTTCTTTTGCCCCTGCGGAGCAACTGCTACAGAAACGAAGTCCCGACTGAACCTGGTGAGTTTCTCCGCATCCGGGTCATCGCAGACACAAAGAAAATAGAGATACTTTTCATCATAGAGAAAACTTACTTTAGTCTGAATATCTGCCGGGACGCGTTCCGGACCTAAAACGATAAAGGTATTTTCTAAAGTAACAGCTTTCCAGGCTCTGTCTGAATCACTGCCGTCAATTATTATGTCTCCGGTTAAATAGGAGACCTTAAGTTTACGCTGCTTTGCTTCCTTCATTCCCAGTTGCTCTGAAAGTATGCGATTTCTAACCACGGGTATAAGGTGCTGGCAATGAACTGGTAAGTCCCGGTCCTGCAGATAACGCTCGGCCTGGGTCCGCACCGGTTCCACAGATTGAAGAGACAAGCGAACCAGAAGGTCCACACCCTTTGTTTCTCCCAGCCGGGCAAGCGCCCAGGCACAGGCTGCCTTCACCTCCAGTTCACAATCAACTATGGCTTTGAGAAGCGCTCCTGTTGCTTTAGTGTCACCAAGATAACCTAAGGTTTCCGCTGCTTTCTTCTGAATAACCGGGTCAAAACTGTTCAATCCTTTCACTGCTACCAGTCGGCCATCTTTTTCCCCCAGCCGGGCAAGCGCCCAGGCACAGATAACCTGTAATTCCTGATCTTCAGAAGAAAGGTTTTTCTTCAATATAGCAGCAGCCTGGCGCCTGGCTGTTACACCCAGAGCTACTGCTGCTGAACGTCTGGCTATAACATTGGGTTCCTTCATCATTTCCTCAAGAGCCTGTAAGACCACTGGAGTTCCAGTGACAGCTACAACCTGGGCCAGTGCTTCTCTAACTTCCGGATACTCACTCTTTCCCATTACTTTCAGTATAGCCACTGCTTGCGGCGCTTCCATCATCTGGGGCAGGACTTCTAACGCTTTCTGTCTCTTTTTGGCATCATTACCGGTTAAGTATTCTATAAGGTTGTTCTGAAGGTTCTGCAAGAGATGAGATGATACCTGACGAACTTCCTTTGCAGAATCATTTTTTTCTGCGTAAGTCAGTAATCTGACTAAATCAGAATCAAACCTGTCAATGGAAAAAAAGGCTTTCAATGCTTCAGCCCTTGAGATTTTATCCTCTGACCTGGCCATTTCCATCAAAAATTCTTTTGTTTCCGGCCCACCTATCTTACCCAGTAGCTGAAAGCTCAGGACCCTGGCTTCCTGAGAGACATCTTCGCTGGTAATAAAGTTTTCTAAAACCGGGATAAACTGCTGGTCTTTCATTGATTCAATAACATATACCGCATATTCTCTCACCCGGCGGGAAGAATCACCCAGACGGGCAACGATTTCAGGATAGCTAACCGGGTCCTTTATCTTTTCCAGAGCCCAGAGACTATAAATCCGCACATCTTCCTTTTCATCGAGCAACCGCCGCAGAAGACCATCCACCGTATCAATAGCCTTCAACCGCGTCAGGGTTTTGATTGCTTCCAGCTTTAACTTCACAGAAGGCTTTTCCATTTGACTCTCAATGGCAAACCTCGCATCTGTGGCTTTGAGTCTCTCCAGAGCCCAGAGAGAACGAAGACATACTTCCAGTTCCTTATCCTCTAAAGCCGCAACCAGAAAAGGAATTACTCTTTCATCCTGAGAGGATTCCAGAGCCCATATCGTCCTCAGTCGTACTGCCACCGAAGGATTCTTCAAAAGATTGCTAACAAGTTCTATCTTTTCTTGCGGCAACCTTTTAAACTTCGCCCTGGCTGCATCTCGCCAGAAAAGACGAGTAAGCGCCCAGAGCAGTTCTTCCAGCACTTCAACCTTACTGTCTTTCAGATGGTTAAGAATCGGTTCTATAACTTCTTCGTCTCCAAACTTGCTCAGCCCGCAGGCACCATAATACCGGACCTGCCAGTAACTATCATCCAGACACCTTAAAAATTCTGTGACACAACTGCTATCGCCAAACCTCACCAGTCCCTGGCAACTATAAAGACGCACCTGCCACCAGTCATCAGACAGACCTTTTTTGAAAAATGGCAGGCAGGTAATATCACCTAACTCCAGAAGAGCTGAGGCTGCCTGACTGCGGACCTCACGGCTGGGGTCATCAAGGAGAGCACCTATTTCTGGAAGATATACTCTGTTTTTCTCTGCAACAAGTCTCTGGACAATAGAAATCTTTTGACTCGCAGGGGCATAACGCAGCCCATCTATCTGTAACCTGGTTACACCGGCATTCCCTGGCAATGAATAAATAGCTATGAAAAGCAGTCCGGATAATATTACACCTGTTTTCAAATATTCACCTCTCCTGATTATTTTTGTAAACTTCCGCATTCCACTCCAGACTGTAGAGCGGTGGTGGAAACCCGATATCTACCAGCTTTATCTGTCCGGCATAGACTGGACCTTCTCCTTTAAAAAGCCCCTGTTTAAGAAAACCAAAACAAACCGTTATATCTGCCTGCACGGCCTGGCCTAAAACTTCGCCACTGTTAGCATCCAGACCTGAAGGAATATCAAGACTAACTACAGTCCTGCCTGCACTGTTAATCTGTTCTATAAATTTTTTCTCTGGTTCCCGGACAGGGCCCCGCAGCCCGATGCCAAAAACTGCATCCACCACTATATCAGCCTCTTTCAGGATATCAAATTCCTGTTGCTCCTGCGGCTTCTTCATATCTGCTTTCATCTTACACAAAATCTGGTAATTTGTAAAGGCCAGTGAAGAAAGTTCTCCTCCTTCACCAGCTATGAGAAACGAGACCCTGTAACCTGCGTTAAGAAGGTACCTGCCGGCTACCAGTCCATCTCCCCCATTGTTACCGCGGCCACAGACAATTACTGCATGTCCTTTTTTCCTTAAAATTCTGCGAATTACACCTGCTGCCGCTTTGCCGGCATTTTCCATTAAAATGAGTAAAGGTATGCCAAAAACTTCCACCGCATCACGTTCCCGACGGTAAATTTCTTCGGCAGAAAGAATTAACCTTTTCATCTGAGACTCCAGTTTTCAGCTGTATTTTTTATCCGGAAAGTTCCTTTTTCATTTCATTGACAAACAGCTGCCCCAACCGGTTAATTGGACCTGCCCCGATGGTAAGCACAATATCTCCTGCAGTTACAATCTCCTTCAGGTAAGCGATAATATCTCCCTCGCCTGGTAAGTAGAGAGCCTGCCGTCCGTGCCTGCGTATGCGCTCAGCCAGAAGTGCACTGTTCACTAATTGTTTCTCCCTTTCTGAATCCCGCACAAAGTAGATATCAGGCAATATAACCCTGTCAGCCAGTTGAAAAGAAGCAGCAAAATCTTCTAAGAGAAAACGTGTTCTACTATATTGATGAGGCTGAAAGATAACAATTAACCTGCGACCCGGATAACGAGTTTTCAGCGCCTGAAGGGTTACCCTTATTTCTGTCGGATGATGCCCGTAATCGTCCATTACCAGAATCCCTTTCACTTCACCTGTAATTTCCATCCTCCGGTGTACCCCGGGGAAGGAAGCTAAACCTCTGGAAATAATACTGAAATCAATACCAAGCTGTTTACCCAGTGCTGTCACTGCTAAAGCATTCAGCACGTTGTGCCTTCCAGACAGAGGCAAATGAATACGTCCTAACCTTTTTCCCTGAAAAGAACAATAGAAAAAGGTACCACTGGCACATTCCTCAATATCAGTTGCCTGCCAGTGACCCCTGGCAAAACCATAGGTAACCACTTTAGTTGCTTGCGAACGAATGCACTTCACAACATTTTCTTCCTCAGCACAAAGTACCAGACACCCTCCAGGCTTCACCTGAGAGGCAAAACTGTCAAAGGCTTCCTCAATCTCAGAAAGGTTACGATAGTAGTCAAGGTGGTCTTCCTCTATGCTGGTAATTACAGCAATCTCAGGATAGTAAAAAAGAAAAGAACGACGGTATTCACAGGCTTCCACCACCAGATAATCACCCTTGCCTACCCCGGAATTTCCCACGCCACAAATCTCACCACCAATTACAAAAGAAGGCGCTAACCCTGCGTTTTTCAGCATCATCACTGTGAGAGCCGAAGTCGTCGTTTTACCATGCGTTCCCGCTACAGCAATACCCCGTTTTTCCTGCATGAGAAGTCCGAGGGCTTCCGGGTAAGAAACCATCGGAATACCAAGCAAAGCAGCCTGACGAAGCTCTGGATTATCAGGAGTAATAGCATGGGAATAAACTACCAGCTCAGTGGCAGGATTTACATTTTCCGCTTTCTGCCCGACCAGCACTCTTATACCCTGCTTCCTTAATTTTTCCACAGCAGGGGAATCCTCTCTATCCGAACCAGTCACCTGTTTACCAGCTTGCAGTAACAGAGCTGCCAGTCCACTCATCCCGCTACCACCAATTCCCACCAGGTGAACATTCCTTATCTGGCTTAAAAGAGAAATATTTCTCATTCCGGTACCCCAGCTAATTCTGATGGCAGAATCCCTGCACCAGTTCCCTTACTTTATGGAAGAGCCGGTCACTGCTATCAGCCAGCTGAAGTAAAGACACTTTCTGAGTCATGACATGTCGTTCCTGTAGCAGTTTTTTAAAAATAGCAGGAAATTCCTTATTTATTTTATCAGTTTGCTCCAGAACAAAACAGGCTTGCCTTTGTAGAAGCCATCTGGCGTTTTTCACCTGATGGGAACCGGCAAAGGGATAGGGAATCAGCAAGGCAGGTATGTTTCGGTCAACCAGCTCCACCAGGGTCCCTGCTCCTGCCCGGGCAATGGCTACATCGCAGGCACTGTAGAGTTTATCCATTTCATAAGAAAAATCGAATACAACTGCAGGTACCTTGCAACGACGGTAAATTTCCCTGACACCACTGGCGTCAGGTCCAGCCAGATGAAGACACTGTAGATTCTGCTCCTGAAAAACCTTAATATTGTTTACCACCAGCTCATTAAGAGCCCGGGCAGACTGACTTCCACCCATAATCAGGACAGTTGTCCTCTGCGCCTCCAAACCAAAACTCTTTAAAACAGCATCTTTATCCCATCTTTTTCGGAAATCACTAAGTAAGGGGAAACCGGTGACCTGGTATTTTCTCAAGAGGATACCTTTCGTTTCCGGGAAGGTCACAGCCACCTTCGTAGCCAGGAGCGACAGAAACCTGTTTGCTTTGCCTGCAACAACATTTTGTTCATGGATAAGAATTCGACAGCCAGCCAGCCAGCCGGACAAAATCACAGGTACACTGGCGTAACTACCTGTTCCAACAACTAACTGCGGCTTTTCCTTACAGATAATCTGCCAGGAACGAAGAAATGTCTCCTTCCATACAGGGAAAAATCTATGTATTTTTTTAAAAGAAAAAGGCGAAAAATCAACCAGGATCGCCTTCACTCCTTTTCTTTTCACCCAGGTCTTCAGCATCTCCCGCGGTGGTATCAGCAATACTACTTCCCAGTCAGTCTGGTTTAAAATTTTTTCTGCCAGGGCAAGTCCCGGGAAAAAATGCCCGCCTGTTGGCCCGGTCACAACCAGCACTTTAACCTTCATTTTTTGATTATACCATGACAGCAACCCGTTTTCACCAGCCCCACCAGCAGGCAGAAGAAAAAATAACAGGATTTACCCCCTTCTTTTCTTCCTCGTTTTTACTCTTGCTTTCTCTCTCCTACCTTTCCATTGCCTTTTTTCTCTACTTTTTATTTTACTTCTTCGGTTTTTTCCCCTCTCCCCCCTTTTTTCTCCCCTTTTTCGCCCTCTTACGTAAACAGGAGCAAGGGGAGATTTTAAATCCGCCTTTGCCAGGGGGAGACAGAACAGGATGCAATAGGGAAAATGGAAAGTGGGAATGCGAAAGGCGGAGAAATAGAGAAAAAGGGAGCGTAAAAAACGAAAAAACTGCGGAAGCAGAAAAAACAAAAAGACCGGGAAAGAAACAAAAACAGAGTTAGAGGGGAAGCAACAAAACGGCTGAGGAAGGGGAAGAATGGTTAAAAGAATTAGTCTGCACAAGAAAAGTTGATAATGTCAGGAAGTTGTACTGGTTATTTCGTGCTTTTGTAAGAAATGAGCACTCTGTTCCTGCTGTCTGGCAAGTTTCAAATTATAAGATAACAGCAACCTTTCTTTTTCTTCAAACTTCTCATCCAGTTTTTCTACCAGCAACCAGAAATCCTTTCTGTGATTCCTGACAAGTAAATGGCACATTTCATGTAAAACAACATATCTTATCAACTCCTCCGGTAAAGCCTTTAATTTTCTGTTAAAGATGAGACTCTTATTTTTAGAGTGGCAGCTACCCCATCTGTTTTTCATTTTCCTGAAAAGTATCTTTCCAGGCATAATTTTCAGGATATCACCGTAATCCTTAACAAATCTTCCCACCATTTCCTCTAAATTTTGATAGTCATACAGAGTTAAACTTCTGGAGATATTCTCCAGTTCTCTCAGTTGTCTAATTTTTTTCTGTATCCAGTTTCTCTTGCTTTCAATTACCTCCTCCACTCTCACCGGATATCTCTGCGGGACAATTAACCTTACACCTTCTTTGCTCACCTCTATCCTGAAGTATTTCACCTCCCTGTAACACACCTGATAATTATTTTTGCGGTTCATAGCTTTCCACGAAATCACATATATCCTTATGCAATCTAACAAAATCGTCATAAGGTAGTTTATATTCAGACCTCACTTCTGAGAGAAACTCCCTTATCTTTCTGTCAATCAACTTCAAAATAGCAGGATTCTGGTTCCAGCCCGGGTAGAGATTGTCTTTTATCTTTCCATATATTTCCTCTGCCAGATGTTCCACCTGCTTTGACTTCATTCCCAGTTTCTCTTCCAGAATCACCTTTATCCCGAATTCCAGACCAGTAAGTTTTGTTTTTGTCCTTTCTTCTTCTTTTTGCTCAATGTATTTCAAAATATCGTCTATCGAAGTAGATAAGTCTGGAAGGGCTATTTCTTTCTGCTGCCATTTTTCCACAAGTTCCTTTACCTTCTGGGCTATACTTTTGTAGATGGGGTTTTTTTTCCTTAAGACGCAGATATGTTGCAGGGCAGTCAAAATTCCTATTGTCTTCTGCCTCTGTGTCAGGTTTGAGTTTTTAATCTGTTTGACATAATTGAGATCTATGGCTCTGGGTTCAACTGTCTTCAACCCGGTTGGTTCAATCACCTCATGTATTAGATTTATTGTCCGCTGAAAATATTTTTCTATCGCCCCTTCATCTATGTCTGGCTTCAAAAGTTTCTTATAATACTCATACAAAGCAGAAAACCACTTATATTCTGTCAACCGGGATAGAACATCTTTTTCTGTTTTCAAAAATTCAAACCACCTTCTTAATTCTCTGTACAACCTGGCAAATTCATCTCCTTTTTCTTCTAAAATTTCTACTGCTCTGTCAAAGCATTCCCTTTCCCAGCAGCCAGCCAGTTTCCCAAAAATGTGTTTCAGTTTGTCGGCAGCTGCACTGAACCTTCCATTTGCCTCTTTCTTTTCCAGAATTCTATCCCTTATAACCTGGACATCAGAGGAGGAATAAAACCTGAAAGCCTGAGCAATGTACTTAAAGACACCCACATAATCAACCAGGATACCAGCTGGCTTTTCCTTAAAGGGTCTATTAACTCTGGCAATTGTCTGCAGTAGCCGGTGATTTTTCAGTATCTTGTAGAGATAAAGGACAGCAAGTTTTGGTTCATCAAAACCGGTAATCAGCATATCTGTAACAATTAAAAGTCTGGGATAATCTTCTTTTCTGAATTTTTCAATTATCTCCTTAACAATCTCCTCTGTGTCATTTTTCTTGAATCTTTCCACCAGTTTTGTCTGAAACTGATTTATTTCCTTCTCTTCCCTGTCAAAAGTCATCACCACCTCACTGTACTCTGGAGGCAGGTATTTATCCAGAGCGTTCTTAAATCTCACACATGCCTTTCTGCTTCCTGTCACAACCAGACCTTTAAATCTGCCGTCAAAATTTTCCTTGAAGTGTCTGGCAATATCCTTACAGATAACTTCAATATTCTTAGGGTTTTCCAGAAACACACTAATCTCATCTATTCTTTCTCTCACCGCATTTCTTATTTCTTCCTCTCCTGCCGCATCCGAGATGTCGTCTGCTTCCACCTGCTGAAAATACCATTCCAGATCATAATCCCTTAAATGGACTTCTTCCTTTCTTAACTCATAAACAACAGGAAGAACAAAACCGTCTTTTTCTGCTTCATCTATGAAATACTTATCCAGGTATGGCTCCGGGTCATTTTCTTCCATGTAGCCAAACTTTTCGTAAGTATCCCTGTCTTCACAGGAAATCGGGGTTCCTGTAAACCCAAAAAAGAAAGAGTTCTCCAGAACGTTTTTCATCTTCATAGCCAGTATTCCATATTGACTTCTGTGGACTTCGTCCAGAAAACAAATAATATCCTTCCTTCGTCTTATCTCTCCGTATTGTTGCAACTGCTCCAGTATAAAATCTTCCTTCAGGTTAAATTTATGTATCAATGTCAGAAACACACCCCTTTTCCCCTTGTAGTTATCATAAGTTAAAACTTCTTTTAAATGTTCCATTGTTTCAATCTTCTCAAAAGTAAAGTTCAAGTCCAGCGATGATAATTCATCCGAAAACTGCCTTTCCAGATCCCTCCTGTCAACGATAAATAAAATTGTTGGTTTCCCCAGCCGAAAAAATAATTTATGGGCAGCAAAAATCATAGTCAGTGTTTTACCAGAGCCCTGCCAGTGCCAGATTAAACCCCTGTTTTTATCTGTCCTTCCCTCTAAATTGTCCATCACCCTTTGATGTAGCTTGTTTGCAGCCCTGTACTGGATATATCTTCCAATAACCTTTGTCATTTCTCCCCTGAATTCCCTGACGAAGATAAAATCTTTCATAATGTCCAGCAAGACATCCGGTCTTAACATCTCAAAGATAGCACTATCTTCTTTTAAATCATCCCAGCGCCATACCTCCTGTTTGACATCTTCTAACCAGGGAACTACGGGAAAATACTTGACCCTTTCCGCACAGGCAATACCAATCTGCACATATTTGTAAAGTTCAGAAGCAGCCTTTTCATACCGTTTTATTTGTTTATAAGCATCATAATAGTTTGTTTTGCCTGTGTAGGGATTCTTACACTCAATATTTACAACAGGGATACCATTAACAAACAGCAGTACATCCAGCCGTATTTTCTCTTTTCCTGAAAATTCAAACTGGTTGGTAGTAAAAAACTCATTCTTCTCTCTGTTGTTATGATCAAAAAGCTGAATGTATCTGACAATTTTTTCTTTTTCCGTTTTAATGGGGACACCATATTTGAAGTATCTGAGGATTTCCCTGTGTCCATTCTGGTCTGTAAAAGCACTTTTAAGTTTATTAACTACCAGATTCAAATCATCCTCAACCAGTTTAATATCCCTGTTGATATCCAGAAGTTTCTTTTTCAAAACATCCATTAACAACGGTTCATCAAAACTTACTCTTTCTAATTTCTCTGCTTCCACATATTTCCAGCCAGTCTCTCTCAGTCTCTCCATCACCCAATCCTCAACCAATCTCTTTTCTAATTTCATACTAACATTTTACCATTTTTTAGCAGCTTTGAGGTTTTAAGTCTTAAAAGAAATAGCGCTCTGGTAGCCAGATGGTAGAACTTATGTTAGAAAACATGGGTAACCGCTTTCCATATTTTCCACTTTAGATTTTTTAACAGCCGGTACGGTCTTCCTGGAGACATAAACTCAACAGCACCAGGATTGCCTCCAGAAGTCAAAACCTCTTTTTTTTAAAAATCATCCCCCTGTATCCAATTTTCCTCCAGATGCTTCTGGCAGAATCAAAATCTTCATTTGCAGGTTCAACAAATCCAAAAATACCGGCTGGAACCTAATTTTTTACTCCCTTTTGTTTTCCTGCCTTTTACTCTCTTCTTTTCTCTTTCGTTTTTATTTCCTCCCTCCTTTTCAAAGGAGGTCCGGGGTGGATTTTTAAATCCCTCTTTCATCTCCCTTTACAAAAGGGAGAAACTGCAAATTAAATCCCCCTGTATCCCCCTTTGCGAAAGGGGGAAACAAAAAAATGCGAAAGGGGAAAGAAAAGAAGAAGACAAAATAGGAAAAAAAATATGAAAGAACTAAAAAAGATAACCCTGAAGGCAACAACAAAACGAAAATCTTTTCTCCTCACTCCTTATAACCTATCCGGGGTAATTGCAGACAGTTTTCCGCCAGAAAGAAAAACGGCCACAGCGCCTGTCCCATTTATAAGTTTTGAAAAAACAAACCTTCAGTTATATACTTAATCCTGAACATCTAACCAGGAGAAAAATATGAACTGCCTTAAAAGATTCAAGGAGGTTGTTTATTTTGGTAAGCCTGACAAGCCCTTTCTATGGCCCCAGTGGATTTTCCACGAGACAATTAAAAGATGGCAAAAAGAAGGCATGCCCTCTGATGTTCATTTAAATACTTATTTTGGATTTGATAGAATTGAGATGGCACCGGTAAATTTTGGTTTTATTCCTGCTCCTGAAGTTAAAGTAATAGAGGAAGACAGAGAAACAGCAGTATACCTGGATGATCTGGGGAACAAATGGAAAAGGTGGAAGAATTTAGAAATAGGCATGAGTCAATGGCTTGAATTCTGCATTAAAGATGAAGAAAGCTGGGAAAAAGTTAAAAAAAGACTGAATCCAGAATCTCCTTTAAGATATCCACAATATTATGATGACTGGAAAAGATGTATTAAGCACAGGGATTATCCTCTTGGAATCGCTGCTGGTTCTTTTTATGGATGGATTAGAAACTGGATGGGAGTGGAAAATTTATCAGTAATGTTTTATGACAATCCAGCGCTGGTAAAAGAAGTTATAGATTATGTTGCTGAGTTTGTAATAAAGCTTCTGGAGAAAATTGTCAGTGAGGTCAAATTTGATTTTGCCAGTATCTGGGAAGACCTCGGAATGAAACAGGGACCCTTACTTTCACCAGAAACATTTGCACAGTTCTGCCTTCCTGCCTATAAAAAAGTATGTTCATTTTTGAGAAGTCATGGTATAGATGTAATTATGGTAGATTCTGATGGAAACAACGATGTAATAGTCCCTTTATGGCTGGAAGGCGGGGTTAACATGCTGTTCCCGCTTGAAGTTGCCGCAAATACAGATGCAGTTGAATACAGAAGAAAATATGGCAAAAAGTTAATTTTAATGGGCAACATAGATAAAAGAGCTCTGAGAAAGACAAAAAAGGAAGTAGAAGAAGAAGTGATGAGAAAAGTTCCCTATCTGTTAAAAGAAGGGGGATACCTGCCATTTGTTGACCACACTGTCCCACCAGATGTCCCCCTGAAAAACTTTGAATACTATCTTGAACTTGTTAAAGAAATATGGGCTGATATAAGTAAATAAAATTCTTATTTTTGCCAGCAGAGAAAAAAAATGTTTTCCCAGCCCATTTTCTTGATTTCTATCCCTGTTTGTCATCAGCAATTCTTAGCAATTTCAGGAGTTCTTCCTTCTGTTTTTCCTGCAAGGGACACTTATTAGGAGCAGTTTCAACTAAATGAATGGCTTTCTTTTCTGCATTTTCCAGCATATCTTCTGGATTTCTTATCCATGCATGTGGAATCTGTCTATCCATTAGTTCAGGAAACCATTGATATTTACGAAAGTATTTTAAAGTATGTTCCTGCTCTAAAAAATATGCTCCTTTTTTAGCAACTTCTTTAATCACTTCTTCCCCGATGGTTTCCTCGCTAACTTGAAAGCCTTCAGCACATTTTTTAAGAGCGGATATCAACTCCATGTCCAGTATCAACTGCACAATACTTCCGACATCAGCAAACGCTAATGTCCCCAGAGCACCGAAACTCCTCATTCCACACATGAAAGCCAGCCCCATGCCGAATGCTTTCTCCGTCATGCTCTGCGTTCCTGGCTCTTTAGCAGAGGTATACAGTAAATCTCCCACCGCTGCACCTTCTGGAGAATAACCAAAAAGATAAGATGCAATTTGCAGTCCTGCGGTACTTATGATCAAAGTTTCTGGACCCCATTGATTATGCACAGCATTTTTCATATCAAAGCTTAAAGGAGCAACTGGCCAGCCGGCAAGGCTACTGTCTATAGCCAGGCTGATAGCGTTAATTCCCAGAACCTCAGCAGTAATCAGAGCTAAAGCACCATCATAGGTAACAGGTGTAGCAATCCCACAAACAGGCATGGAAGTATAATTTAGCGGCTTTCCTGTGAGGTTTCTTAACTTCATTCCTGCTTCCACGCTTTCTCTGGAAATCATAAATGGTGTATTAATCCAGATTTTTGCCGGGGAAAGTAAATTTTCTATTCCTTTTTTTCTTGAACCATAATAAATCACATTTGCTTCCACAAAGTAATCAAGTGCTTCAGGAGAATAACAGGATACACGGTACGGCTTATCACTGTTTAACATAATGGTAATGTAAGCGTGCACATCACGCGTTTTTAAGGCAGCATCAGTCGGAATGAAAGTGGGATGACTTCTTCCTAAACCTTCAAAGCAATTCACCACCCGGCTGAAATCCGCTAAATCTTTAGAGGTAGCGGGTCTTAATTTTTTAGAATATACATCACAGCAAAGAGTTGCCTGTCCGGAGGCAAAATAGCTAATTTCTGGAGAAGCTTCAACCACTCTTGTATTCTGCTGATTTTTTTCCTTCTCTTTATTTATGCACTCCAGGGTAATATCTATGACTTTGTCTGTAAACTTCACTTTTTTCCCTCTTATTTCACAACCAAAGTTTCTTAAATACTCCATAAATTCATCCGTACCATCAATAGTCCATTCCACATTACGAAAAATGCGAATACTTGCCCCTACAATTTTTTGGATGTCCTTTTCATCAAATCTTACACACTGCGGAATTAGCCATCTAAATGACATTTTTATTCCTACTTTCTTTCCACTCTTGTATACCTTTTATACTCCGGACATCCACAAACAAATCATTTTTTCTCTTCAGAAGTAATTTTTCTGCCTTGAAAGTCACCTTTCATAATGTATAACCTCGTACAGGGCAATGATATTTTCCAGCTTTGTACTGTTGTCAATCTCTGTTGTGGAACCAATAAAATAACCAGGACCAGCTTGCCTTATTGCCTTCCGACATTCTTCTTTTACCTGTTCTGCTGTTCCCAGAGCAAGCAACTGGCTCATATCAATCCCACCAGCAAGAAAAATCTTATATCCATACTTCTGTCTGACTTCCCTGATACTCATCCCGGCAACTGTCTCCAGAGGATTTAGCCCGTCAATACCTGTCTCTATTAAATCATCCATTACATCCATCAGATACCCATCAGAATGGAAAAGACACTTGAAAGAATGTTCATGCCATGCCTCATTGAGTTTTCTCAATCTGGGAAAAAATTCTTTTCTCAAAAAAGCAGGACTGTGCAGAAGTTTCTCCTTACAGGCAATATCACCATAGGTTAAAACGCAGGGTGATAGTTTTTTATCGGCAACCGCGTGGCATATCTTGATATTTTTTTCCGTATACTCATCAAGAAATTCTGAGATAATCCCGGGGTCATCGCTGTAGATAAAAGAAAAAAGTTCAAAGCCAAGAATATTTCTGATTTCATCAAGTCCTGTACCGTGCTGGGCAAGAAGGTTAACTGTCTCGCCAATCAGCGATTGGATTTTCAAAAAATCTTCGTGGTATTTTTTTCTGTATTCAGCATCGTTTCTTTCTATTGCTTCTCTATTTTCCCTGATTTTCATTATCCATTTTTTCAGAAACTCAATTGCTCCTTTCTCATCGTTAAATGGTCTTTTTTTCACCCATGTTGTTTTTTCCACCGGTGATGAATGATAGATAATCCCGAATTCATCTTCCAGGTCTTCTTCCAGGACCGGACCAAAACCAACGCTTCTGGTCATATCACAGAATCTATCCACTGCCTTTCCCACAATTTTTAGAAGTTTTTCCTGTGTCTCTGGGTCTTTTGACAGAGCCGGAAGCTTCTCCGCACTGAAGTACTCAAAGGCAGCATCATTTCTTAACAAATCATAGATGGGAACCCTGTCTGTTTCCTGAAAATTCATTGTCCTTTCCACTCTTTCTCTTTTGTTCATTTTTTCTTCCTTTTTTCCCGCATTCAGTCAAAAAAGCCTTCACTCACTATTTTTTACCCTATTTTTATCCTCTGCTTCGTCCTTTTTTTATTATCCTCTTCCTTGAGCGGATAAAATCAGGATAGCCACTTTCTTTAATGTCAGGTATGCCTGCTCCTTTCAGAGAAATCTCTTTAACATCAAAAAGGTCATTTTTTTCCAGCATTCCTGCTTGCATCAAAAACTGCTTCCACCAGATATATATCAGGATGGGAAAACTGCTCAATCTCAGGGTCATCAGTGCCGGTATGTCCTGAATAATAGGTCAGCCAGCATCTTAAAGGATTATCCGGAGATTTTGCCACACCCATATAAGAAATATCTCCAGCAGGGCCTGAAGGTAAAACAAGTCGCAATACAGGTACATCTTTTTTCATGTGAAAGACTCCCATATGTGTCACATCAGGATGCAAATACCATCTCCCGGAAATCCATATTTCGTCATCCACTATCCATAACGCAGGTCCATGAAGGGCGATAGGGAGACGCTTTTTATTCCATTTCCGATAGGGTGGTTTTGAACTGCACAGATAGGGCTTTTTACTTCTGTCATCACATCTCATCAGCATGATTGCTGTACCATCTTTTTTAAAATCAAGGGAACATTCAGTTGGAACATCTTTCCCTTTGTGAATGTCATATTTCCTTTCCCATTTAATACTATCATTACTTTCAAACCAGGAAACAGTTGATGTTTTTCCGCGTTTAAATTCGTTGTATCCTGCACAATAATACTTACCATTGTAAAATTGAGGCCTCCACATAATAAAATTTTGCGCTGTCTCCATTTTTGTCCATTCACTCCAGGCTCTTCCATCTTCAGTAAATGCTGTATAAGAAGAGCAGATTCCTGTTTTCCCCTCACGTTCAAAACCGACAACAAAGAGCTTTTCTCCATCAGAATAAAGATGTGCGTCCCTGGCATCAGCATCTTTTCTGAAGGAAGCAACAATCTCAAAATGTTTTCCTTCATCACCGCTGCGCAGAACAACAATTTTTCCTGTCGGGTCAACATGGGCAGAACCCTGCCGGAATGCCACATATAAAGCATTTTTAAAATAGCAGGCACCTGTAAAGGCATTATGATACGCATCATTTGTCAGTCTTCTAATACTTTTTACATACATAATCGCTCCTGGTTGAACCTGTTAGTTCTACCGGAAACTTTACCAGACTATTTTTTGCCCTCTCCCCTGTTTTCTTACCCTTTCACTTAACGGAGAAAACTTGCCTTTACATCCCATGGCTTTTCAATCCCTTCAGTTTTGTAAACATCATTTACCTTATTTTTACTTCTTTCTTAATGGGGCAGTATAGGTAACCAGTCCCTCAATAATTTCTCCCAAATCTGATTTTATATAAGCAAAAAGTAGTGAATGGGCACATTGAGCATATTTTCTCCAACTTCACAAGCTTGACTTTCTGATAAGAGCAATCCGTAATCTCCTTTTATTCTTTTTAGTGTGAATTCCACCTGTTTAAATCTCTTTTCACCATATCCAACCTCAACTACAATCTTTTTTCCTTTTATCTTTAATATGAAATCAGCACCTTGCTGGGAAGAATCATAAGTTAAAGAAAAGTCACTCCGGTTTTTTAATATTCTTCTCAAATACAGTCCAACCACATCTTCCAGAAGTTTCCCCTTGAAATTATCAAAAGAACTTATGCTTTCTCTCTCGCAGAGTAGCAAATAACGAAAAGAAGGAGTTGCAAAAAGGTACTTAAAAGGTTTTCTTACTTGTTTATAATGGGAACCATAAGGTGCAATACGATACAACAACCCTGCATTTTCAAGTGTTTTAAGAATCAAGGATACAGTATCCTTTGATATCTCAAGGAATCGGGATAGATTGGTTAAACTTATTTCAGAACTATCCGAAAGCATATAGATAAGTCTGTAAATCTTATTCAATGTTTCCTTATCAAAATTTGAAATCATCGGGATATCGTTGTAAATAATCTTCTGAAGTATGTGGTCAAGTTGATTTAATATTACTGCTTCCTCCCTGATTGCCAGGGAAAATGGTATTGTCCCGAACTTTAGAAACTGGTTCACTTCAAGAATATCCAGATTCATCCAGTACTTTTTCACATCGGCTTCAATGGACTTTAAACTTTCAAAAACATCTTTTGAATTATTCGCATTAAAAATAGCGTTTCTTATGTCTGATCCAGGATTTTCCACAGAATATTTGTCCTTAAATTTAAGTTTTAAGTATTCAGAAAAGCTCAAGGGGTAGAGTTCTTCAAAATGTGCCCTTCTTGCACTATCTGAACTGATTTGTTTTCTTAACAGCATTGCCGAAGACCCTGTGCATAAAATGAAAATATTTTTCGTTCTGTCATAGAATGTCTTCAGGGCAGAGTCCCATCCTGGGTCGTATTGAACTTCATCGAAAAAAAGAAACATCTTTCTATCTATTTGTTCTAATCTAATTCCTAATAGGTATTCATATGCTTCCATCACATCCCACAACGAAGCATTAAATCTTTTCATAACCTCATCTATTGAAAGATAGAATTTATAGATATTCGGTGAATGAAGAACATTTAAAAACAGTTGAGCCAGCAAAGTAGTTTTTCCGACACCTCTTAACCCAGGCATCACAATCCATCGTGGTTCAGTGTTTCCATTGATATAGTCATCAATGAAACTTTTAAAAGTAAAGTAAGCACTCCTTTGAGGGTAAAAAATCCCATTACTATTAACCACATAACCACGTAAACGAAAGTTTGTTTGTGCAATTGCTGTACGGATGTAATTCAAAAATTCCTCTTTCATTTTTATGTCCATATTACTATCCTACCGTACAGGGATAGAAAGTGTCAATACTATACGACTGTAGTCCTATAGTGAGACCCAATCTGGTTTTTTCCTTTATTTTAGCCATTTTAGATTAAATTTTAAAAACCTATTTTTTATTACGAGTTTGCGAGTTAGCGAGTTCTTTTAACTCGTTAATCCGTTAACTCGTCAACCCGCTAATAATCTAATAAACTAACATCTATTTGTTGATTCATTATTTTGTTAAGCATTGTCTTAAAAAGCTCCTGATAAAGTTCTTTTTTTCTTTTCTCAATCTCCATTTTCTGGTCAATTGTCTGCAAAATCTCCGCAATTTCTTTCTGTTCAGAAAGTGGAGGAAGGGCTAGTGTAAAAACCTTCAGAGAATCCCAACTGGTACGCGGATGATTTGTCCCTGACATTGTTTCCCTGGCAAAAGACAAAAATTTTGGGGTATGCATCAGCCACGCAAGATAGAATGGGGAAATCTTATCCGCCTCGGCAGCAACTACTAACAAATCAGTAGAACATACACCCTCAAACTCAGCGATTCCTGCTTTATCCAGGTAAGGTCGTAGTTTTCCGTAAAGTATATCCTCACGATAGAATTTATTCTTTAGACTTCTCACTTCAGAACCTAACCCATGCCTACAAATACGAGTCTCTCCCCCATCTAAATGTTCCAAGCCTATATATTTTTCGTTCGGATTTGGGATAACCTGTTCTTTTCTAAGTCTGCAAACCTCCCCTACCCTCACCACTTCCCAGTGCTCAGGTATTTCTCCAATTTCTGTTTTCTTTAATTTCAAACCCAGTTTTTCAATCTGTGAACTCGTTAACTCGGCAGCCTGCAGACCTGTTAACTCTTTAACCCGTAAACCTGCCAAACCGTAATGAAATAATAAATTCATTAAAGATTTTTTCAGTTCCTTCGTCTTCTCAATAATCTTCTGCTGTAGCTCCACCGCTTCTTGAATAGTATCAAGAACCTCCACAATTTTTTGCTGTACGGGAAGAGGAGGAAGAGGGATTTCAACAGGGGAAAGGGAGCACCGGGTTATCTGAGGCTGACCTGTCCCAGAAATGACTCCGGACAAATCAGCAGATTCCAGTGCGTAGAACAAGAACTTCTTCTGAAGTGTCTTCACGTTAGGATGAACTACCATTGCATTCCCGGTAATCCATGACTTCGGCTCGGACATGTTCACTGTTCCGCAGGTAGAACCCCTGCACGTAACCAGGACTTCCGACTGTTCGTGGTTGTACCTGTGGTAGTACCCAATGAACCCGTTAGCTCCAAAGACCTTATAGCGTCCTTCGGGAAAAATCTCTTTCCCGGTAATTGTTTGTGGTTGATATATCTCGCACACTTCCCCTAATTTTTTTCTTTCCCAGTTCATAGTTTCCCCATAATCATCTTGACTTTTTCCTCTACCTTTTTCCTTTCCTGTTCTAATTTTTCCAGTTCCTTTTTAATCTCTTCTATTGGTCTGTAATTTTCTTCTTCTGCAATACTGACAAATCGGGAAGGACTCAGGTTATAATCTGCCTGTCTTACTTCTTCTATGGTTATTACTCTGGCAAACTTTTCTATATCTTTGAACTTCCTGTAAGCATCTACAACTTTTTTAATGTTTTCTTTTGACAGGGTATTTTGCTTTTTCCCAGGTTCAAATTCTTTGCTGGCGTTAATTAAAAGAATTTCTCCTTTTTTATCCTGCGGTCTGTTCTTATTGAAAACGATTATTACTGCTGGTGCACCTGTATTGTAAAAGAGTTTTTCCGGAAGCAATATCACTGATTCTATTAAACCCTCTTCCACTATTTTTTCTCTTATCAATTTTTCCCTTCCCCCTCTGGAAACAGCGCCGGTATCAATGACAACTGCTACTTTCTCTTTTGCTGAAGCAATCATATGTTGAATCCACACCCAGTCGGCTGATTGTTTTGTGGAGAATCCATACTTAAACCTTTCCTTCCAGTACTCACCTTTCTTCAGATTTTCCTCATCATAACCGTCCTGATTCCAGGGCGGGTTGGCAATGACATAATCAAATTTTTTTATGGAATCTGCCTCTTTGAATTTAGGGAAAAGTAATGTATCTCCAGGGTAAAAGTAAAAATTCTTTATGTCGTGCAGGAGCATATTCATCTTTGCTAAAGCCAGCGTTCTTAGATTTGCCTCCTGTCCATTTAAAAATAATGTATCAGCTTTTTCCCTTCCATATCTGTCTTCCACATATTTATAAGCAACTATCAACATACCAGCAGAACCTGATGCCGGGTCATATAAACTTTTCTGTGGCTTCGGGTCTAAAATCTCAATCATCAATCTTATAACTTCTCTCGGAGTATATACCTCTCCTTCTTTTGCTTTTGCTGGTGCGAAGTATCTCAAAATCCACTCATAGGCGTCTCCCAAAATATCCCCTGAAATTCCTTCAAAAGAACTTTTACTGAAAAGTTCCACAAGTTGATTTAAAATTACGGTGTTTTCCGGATTGCTTGTAAAGTGGTGGAAATCAAACTGGGAAAAGATGTCCTGATAGGATTGGTTCATCTCTGCCAATTTTTTTACTGCCAGAGAAAATTTTTCCGATATTCTCTGCGGGTCTTTCCTTATCCTGTCCCAGAGATATTCCTCTGAGAAGTTAAAAAAATGATATGATGGTGAAGATGCCTCTTTTACTACCTCCTTTTCCAGCCAGCCCTTCTGTAAAAGCCTGTTTTTAACGTTTTCAAATTCTTTCTGCCATCTGTCAGAGTATGCCTTGTAAAAAAGTAAAAATAAAATGAAGGTGTAGTCCACCCTTGTTCTAATTAAATCTGCTGCCTGTTTTAGCAGGTTGAGCAGTTCACCCTTCGTGGAAAGAGAATTGCCTGCCATTCTTTCAGTCTCAAAAATACTTTTTATTCTGTACACTTTTTCTCTTTTGTCCTTTTCGCCCCTGCTGACCTCTAAAAGGCCTGTCTTTTTTATTTCCGACAGGATGTTTTTTGCCTGTTCTTCTGAATCCTGGAATGTCTGGAAAAGAAAGTTAACAACTTCATCAAAGGAAAAACTTCTGTTTTTAAATTCCCCTAAAATCATAATATACCTCTTTTTAATCCATTCCTGCATTTTTATCCCCCATTTTTGCACGTTTTGACTTCTGCCCTGCCCTTCCAGCTTTCGCCGGAAGAAAAAACTACACCTGAGCTATATTCAACCTCAGGCTACCAGAATAGCCTGAACATAATTTAAAACTTATTTACATTACCTATTTTACAGCATACACTGATTCTGTCAAGGATGAAGGTATTTCTGAAAATTCAAACGAGCTATACTGTTAGAGAGCCGGCGTTTGAAAAACTCGCAAACTCGTTAAGTCCCAATAAAATAATAATGAATTCTAAGACTTTTTTCCTTGACAGCAGGCAGTAATCTGGGATAGGCTACTGTCATTCTCACAGGGATTATCTGAATGAGATGCTCTAAAGCTATCGGACTGATTTCTGGCGGGCTGGACAGCGCTCTGGCTGTCAAAATCATGCAGGAACAGGATATTGAGGTCATTGGACTTCATGTGGTAACCTGCTTTATGCCTGCTTCCGGACAGAATCTTTCACGTGTCAACAATCTGGCAAAGAGTTTATCCCTGAAACTAAAAGTTATTACTGCCGGCAGTGAATATCTGGACATTGTCAGAAATCCTGCTTTCGGCTACGGCAAAAATTTAAATCCCTGTGTGGACTGCCACATCTTTATGCTGCGTCAGGCAAAGAAATTAATGCTGGAAGAAGAAGCTTCTTTCGTCTTTACCGGTGAGGTGCTGGGTCAGCGCCCCTTCTCCCAGACACAGGCGACACTGCGTCTGATAGAACGGGAAAGTGGGCTGGAAGGATATGTGGTGAGACCACTTTCAGCACTTTTGCTTCCAGTTACAAAGCCCGAGCAATACGGGTGGCTGGAGAGAAACCAGTTGCTTGGTATCCAGGGCCGCGGGAGAAAAATCCAGCTGGCTCTGGCAGAAGAGAAAAAACTGCAGCATTTTACCAGTCCTGCCGGCGGCTGCCTGCTGACCGTTCCTTCGTTCTGCCGGCGGCTGGCTGATTTGATGAAACACAGGGAAAAATTTACCACCCAGGATTGCCTGTTACTCCAGATAGGCAGGCACTTCAGACTTGGGGAAAATTGTAAACTTATTATTCCCCGTAACCAGGATGAGGCAGTCAAACTGAGAGAATTAAAACAGGAAGAAGATATACTGATACAGGAGGAAGGATTGTCTCATCCTTCAGGTCTGGTGCAGGGCAAAATGGAAAAACTGGCTCTGGAAATTGTTGCTGCCTATAGTCAGGGGGGTTGCAGTCCTTCACGGTTGCGGGTTAATGATGAATTTTTCCTCATAGGCCGTAAGCCAAAAGAGTCTTTCAGAACATGGCTTCTGCAATGAAAAAACAGGACCTTTTCTACCGCACTGTCGTTCACCCAAAAGATTTAATTCCTTTTCATGTAGAGGAGGAAGAAAGCAACTTATTAATTCTGGCGGAAAAGGACCTGACCGGGCAAGCCAGAACAGAACTTCTCCGTCAGCGAGATTTGCTAAAACAATATATCTGTCAGCATCCTGAATTTTATTATTCCTTCTCGCCGGTGGTTATTACTGATGGTCCTGAAGTCGTGAAAAGAATGGCTGAAGCTGCCTGGCTGACAGATACCGGTCCAATGGCTTCTGTGGCAGGAACGTTAGCGGAAATGGTGGGCAGTTACCTTCTAAAAGAATCAGAAAATGTGATTGTAGAAAATGGAGGGGATATATTCCTGCGTTGCCAGAAAACTACGGTAATAGCTATCTACGCTAAGGATTCACCATTTTCCCTGAAGATTGGTCTGAAACTACCAGGTGCTGATTTCAGCCGTGGTTTAGCCACCTCCAGCGGCACTGTTGGTCATTCCTGGAGTTTTGGTCAGGCTGATGCAGTGACCGTACTTTGCCGCTCAGCTTCCCTGGCTGATGCAGCTGCCACCTATCTGGGTAACCTTGTCCACAGTAAGGATGACTTCCCGGCTGTAGAGGATAAGTTAAAGACATTACCTTTTATCGAAGGAGTTGTGATTATTGCAGGAAAGGAAATGCTGGTATGGGGCAACATAGAACTGGTTTCTTTATGAAGGTAATACGTCTGCGCACCACTGCGGGATGGTTTTTCCTCATGCTGGTAGCAGTTTTCAGTCAGCCTACCCGCAGGTCAATTTTGATGGGGTTGGTGCTGGCTCTGTCAGGAGAAGTCGTGCGCACCCTCAGCGCCGGTATCATCAGGAAAAATGAAATGCTTGCCCGTTGCGGTCCCTACAGCTGGTGCCGTCATCCTCTTTACTTTGGCAGTTTTCTAATTACTTTAGGTACTGCCCTTGCCTCTAACTTTCTTCCCCTGATAATTCTCGGGATTTTTCTTTTCGGTTTTTTCTATATTCCTACCATCACTGCTGAGGAGAAATACCTTGCAGAGAAATTTGGAGAAGAGTATTTAAATTACAGAAAAAAAACACCTGTTCTCCTGCCGCGGCCAGGAAAAACATCCTGGCAGGAGTTCAGCTGGGAAAATATCAGGTGCAATCGTGAGCATATCAACTGGCTACTGCTTTTCGCATTGTTTATCTGGCTGGCTCTCAGGCAACATTTTGGTATTTGACAGGGGAAAAGAATAGTGTATAATGTTACGCTATCCTTGACGTGGCAGATTGATGAGGTTAAAATAAGGGAAATTGCCAGAGTCAATTACAGGGGTACCAAAAGGTAAGGAAATGGTGGAGATAACATTAAAAGAGCTTTTAGAAAACGGTGTATACTTTGGACATCCGTCCAGACAGTTTGACCCGAGGATAAAGCCTTTTCTCTATGGACGCAGGCAGGGAATCTACATCATAGACATTGAAAGGACTGCGGAAAAAATTAGAGAGGCCGCCTCCTTCCTGAAATCAGTAGTCCTTGAAGGTAAAAAGGTTCTTTTTGTGGGCACTAAAAAACAGGCACAGGCTGCTGTCCAGGAGATAGCAGAAAAGTGTCGCATGCCTTATGTAAACTACAGGTGGATTGGTGGTACTCTGACCAATTTTAATGTTATCCGGCAGAGAATCGGCAGATTAGACGAAATTGAAGCCCTGGAGGCATCAGGCCGTTTGTCTTCCTATACGAAGAAGGAAGCTAGTTTGATTCTGAAGGAAAAAGAAAACCTTTTAAGAAAATTTGGCGGTATCAGGAAACTTGATACATTCCCGGGAGCTTTAGTAATTGTGGATTTACGCCGGGAAGCCAATGCTCTTAAGGAGGCTAAAAAGGTTGGAGTTCCCATTGTTGGTATTGTGGATACCAACGGTAATCCAGAACTGGCTGATTATCCCATCCCTGCCAATGATGACGGACAAAAATCAATCTGGTTAGTCCTGAGTAAGCTGGCTGAAGCCATTAGCGAGGTTCTGGTAGAAGCCCGGATAGCAGAACAGGTTAAACAGGAAGTAACAGATGGGCAGGAGATGGCTGATAGTTCCGGAGAAAGAAAACAATCCTGAGGGAGAAGAAAAAAATGAGAATTACAGCGGAACAGGTAAAAGCACTAAGAGAGAAAACAGGCCTCAGCGTTATGGAATGCAAGAAGGCACTCGAAGAGGCTAACGGTAATGCTGACTTAGCCCTGGAACGTTTAAAAGTCCTTGGTTTAGAAATAGCGAAGAAAAAGTCTGACAGGGAAGCCTGCGAGGGTAAAATTGGCTCTTACGTACACACCAATGGCCGTATAGGCGTGCTAATAGAGGTTAACTGCGAAACTGATTTTGTAGCCAGAACAGAAGATTTCCAGGATCTGGTGAAAAATCTTTGCCTGCAGATAACCGCTACCAATCCTTCCTGGATAGAAAAAGATGCTGTGCCAGAAGAAGTTCTCCAGGAACAGAGGAAAATTATTCAGCAGCAGAATACGGATAAAAACCCTGATGCGCTGGAAAAAATAACTGAGGCAAGAATTAACGACTTCTTGCAGCAGCATGTCCTTCTGGAGCAAAAGTTTATCCGGGATGAAAGTATTACAGTGAAGGACCTCATCAGTCAGAAGGTAGCCAGGCTTGGAGAAAACATCAAGGTCAGACGGTTTGTTAGATTTGCTCTGGGAGAATAAACTGTCGCTAACAGGGCAAAAGAAGCATTACTTTTGGTGGTCCGGGGCAGGTTATGATAACATTATTAAACCTTGCACAGGATGCACCAACTAACCCAAGGAGGAATTATGGAGTTTGAAGCTGGCTATATCCAGGCTCTGATTTTGCTGGGAATTGGGTTTCTGGTTTTAATGCTCGGGTTGATGATTGATGAAATAAACAAGAAAAAAGCCATCGTAGGTTATATTCTGGCAGTTGTCCTTTGTGGTTTAGGGATTTACTTCTATGCTGTGGTGGCTTTGTATCAAAGGGATAACGGCGGACAAAGTTTTAACAAACTAAACTATTACCTTTATATTTATCGGCCAGCGCCGCAACAGCCAGCAGAGACAATTCCTCTGGTTCCTGCTCCTCCAAGATGAAGACTTCAACGGGAGCAACTCCGGGACGACTTACGGATTAAAGCTGTTTAAAGGATTTGGAAGGTTTAAAAATAATTTTCCGTCTTTCTGGAATCTCCACTCTTTCCCCGGTTCTGGGATTGCGACCTACTTTTGCTCCTCTCCTTCTTACCTGAAAAACACCAAAATTTCTTAATTCAATCCTTTCTCCCTGTTCCAGTGCCTGTCTCAGATTAATAAGAAAACTGTCAATAATATTTTTTACCACTACCTTGTTCAGGCCTGTCTGCTGAGATACCTTCTCTACTAAATCAGCCCTGATCATTTCTGCCTCCAGAAAATTTTTCTGCCGGAGGAGGGATTCGAACCCTCACGGAGTTTGCCTCCACCGGATTTTGAGTCCGGCGCGTCTGCCATTTCACCACTCCGGCTATATTGCTGCTATAAAAGTTATTCTTTTTGGCTGGAGATGTCAATACTTTCTGCAAATTATGCTTTCTCAATGATGCTCCTTCTGAAAGGATACCCTGCCTGTAGTGGGGTTATAAACAAATTTTAAACCCGGGGGTAATTCCCGGAGAAAGGAAAGATATCCCCTGAAAATCAGTTGTTGTAGAAAAGAAGGTAAATGCCCCTCCCGGAGCTGAAAAGAATGGATTTTATCTGAAATGAAATCAACCTGTCCCTGGAACTTTTTTCAACACCGACTGCCAGAAAAAAGGGTTCACGGAGTAATTCAGAGCCTTAGCCTTCTTGAGGTCCTCCCATGCTCTTTCATAATCTCCCACCGTAGCATAGGTGGAAACCCTGTTATAGTACGCTCCGGCAAAAACAGGCTGAAGTTCTATAGCCTTACTAAAGTCGTCAATTGCTTTCTGGTATTCTTTCCATGCCTGGTAACACAACCTGCGGTTGTTGTACACCCTGGATGAATCTGGCTGTAACTTCATCGCTTCTGAATAGTCGGTTAAAACCTGGTGAAAACTCCCCTTAAGATACCGGGCAAGGCCACGATTAAAAAGAAGGGTGACGCTGCTGGGAAAACTTACCAGCGCCGCAGAGAACAACTGCATAGCTCTGTCATAATTTTTTTTGTAAAAGGCACTGGCAGCTTTTCTCAAATAATGCTCTGACAGCTGCCGGAAAAATTGCTGATGCCTCCATTTCTCCTCTGTATAAATTACCCGGAAAAGCAAAGGAAGTCAACATCTCACACATCTGAACGTTCCTGTTTTCTCTTCCCCTCTTTCCCGGAGACAGGTCAGGAGAGATTTGATTTTCTCCCCCTTTTTATTCCTCTTTTTTTTAATGAATAATTGGTGTGGATTTTTAAATCCCTCTTGCATCTACCTTTCAGAAAGGAGAAACTTCAGTGTAAATCTCCCTGTAGTGCCCCCTTTTGCCGGAGGGGAAGAGCAAAAAGAGCACAAGGGGCAGGTGTAAATTTTTACTGAAAATGGTATAATAATTGTGATGGATGAAATAGTACGTTACCGGATAAGAAACAAGTTCTATCTCTGCCTCACCCCTGAAGAAGCCATTACCACAGGTGTGACCACTGGCGAACAGGTGGTGGAACGTGTGGTTCTGAAGAGGAATCCTGGCTGGGGATGTAAGGAATTTGCTGTTATCAGAACTGAACCGCTCCAGCAGCTGTCACAGATTCCCGCTCTCGAAAGACAGGAGCAGATTTTCGCTGACCGCAGGCAGGCCCAGGAATTTATCAACAGCAAGCCGAAAGGTCTTTTTCTTCTGTGCGGTATCACTGAAACCCAGACTGTAAACCGGGAAGAGATTCATACTGATGAAAACCAGGCAGTAGACGCTCTTTTAAAAGAACTGAAATTTTTTGACCGGAAATAAGTCCGGAAAGCTTCTTTCAGCGGAAATAAATCAATTTTCTCTTATGGATTCCAGAGAAAAGAGTTTTTTTTACCGGCAGTTATCTCAGATGTTAGAATCCGGTCTTCCACTCATTTCAGCTGTGGACAGTTTTCTCTCCTTTAGGGCAACAACTCACTGGAAGAATAACCTTGTCACAGTGAGAAAAAAAATTGCTCAGGGAATTCCCCTTTCCATCAGCCTGGCAGAGACCTTCGGGAACCAGATTACAGAACTGGAAAAGGCAGCCATAAAACTGGGCGAAGTTTCAGGAAGTCTGGCTGAAGTACTGAAAAATCTGGCAGAGTACTTTGAATTTCTTACAGGAATTAAAACCAGGCTGATTACCGGTCTTCTTTATCCTGTTATTCTGCTGCACGCCGCTATCATCATTCCTGCTTTCCCCCTCCTAATCTTAAAAGGAGCAGGAGCATTTCTCGCTGCTGTCTGTCCCTTTTTATTGCTTTTTTATGGTCCCTTCGTCATCCTTAAACTAATCCCGCGTAATAAAATTCAACTGCTGCAGCAATTTTTCAGCAAAAGTGCGTTAAGAATTCCTGTTTTAGGTGGAATTTTTTCTTCCCTGGCTCTACTGCGATTTTACCAGGCATGGCTCTGTCTTTACTCAGCTGGACTGGGAGTGATGGAAAGTATTCCTCTGGCAGCCAGGGCTACAGGCAATAAGGAGATAGAAGAATCACTTCTCAGCGCACAGATTAAACTTCACCAGGGCAAAACTTTACAGGAAAGCTTTGCAGGAAATCCTTACCTGCCGCAGACAGCAAGAGAGTTTATCAAAACAGGTGAAATAAGCGGGCGGCTGGATGAAAGCCTGACATTTCTGGTGAACACAACCAAACAGGAATTAAATACAAGAATGGAGAGATTGCTGACAGTTTTACCGGTAGCAGTGTATTTGCTTGTGGCTGTTTACACGGCTTTTATTATTATTTCTTTTTACCTGGGTTATTTTCGGCAGCTTAACTCCTTTCTTAACTAAAAATTGCTTCCCGGAATTTATTTTTCTTTCACAATTTCCAGAAGTTCAACCTCAAAGATCAAAACGGCATTTGGCCCAATAAGATGACCGGCCCCACGCTCACCGTAAGCCAGCTCTGGCGGGATGAAAAATCTGTACATACTGCCTGTCTTCATCAAAGTTAAACCCTCCTGCCAGCCCTTTATCACGCCAGTTACCGGGAAAACTGCTGGTTGTCCCCGTCGGTAGGAACTATCAAACTCGGTACCATCTAAAAGAGTACCTTTGTAGTGCACCTTAACCTTATCTTTGAGAGAAGGTTTGGGTCCCTCTCCTTCCTTGATTATCTGGTATTGAAGGCCACTCGGAGTAGTAATAACACCTTCTTTTTTAGCGTTTTGTTCCAGAAAATTCTTTCCTTCTATTATGTTCTTTTCCGCCTGGGCTGCTCTCGCCTGGGATTCAGCTTCCATCTTTTTTTTCATCAGCTCCTGCTTCATCTGAGTCGCTTCTGACACAGGTACAAGGGGCTGTTTACCTTCAAAAGCATCTCGTACTCCCCGCAGGAAAGAATCCCACTCAATTTTGGTATCCAGCTTTTTTAAGGAAGAACCAACATCCTGACCTATGACATAGCTCAGCCTGTCAGCTGGTTGCTTCACAGAAACCTTACTTTTACTTTTCTTTTCCGCAGACTCAAGGGTAAAACAAACAACAAAGACAACCAGGACAAGTTTTTCTAATTTTCCCATTTCCGACCTCCTTAACAATTTTTACCTGCTTTTTCCACTTTCTTTATTTTCCTTCATCCTGACAGAAAAATCAAAAGTCAATAGTTCAGGTTGGATAACCCAGAAAAATTCAGGAGAAAGTGTTTTCTCTCCGGGAGGCGAGGATATCTGGACTTCACTGAAAGCAAAAGCCTGTTTTACTGTAATCACCTCTTTCTTCAGGTTAATACTTCCCTGCAGTTGCATACTCCCTCCAGCAAGACGAAAGCCACTAAATTTTAAAAACTCTCCTATCAGGCTTAAAGGGAAAAAAGAAAAACTATCAGTAAGTTCCCAGCAAATACCATCTTTGCCCGGAGTGCCTGTAGCGTACACTTTTAAAGGGGATAGCCTTCCCTGACTCTCGAAAACTGCAAAAAGGTCAAAAGTAACTCTCCTGCGGGGCTCTGGCAGTGAAAACCCGCGCAAACAAAGAGAAAGGTTTTTTATAGCAATTTTTCCTTTGGTATCCCCGGTTTTAATGAAATTTAACTTGCCACCGGTAATTTCAAGATTATCAATAAAAAGATTGAAGGCTCTACCGGGACCTTGTTTCAGTTTTATATAAGATAAGGTGTTTTCTCCGGTTGGAAGAAACAGCAGATTGACACAGGGAGAAGTAACTTCTATCTTTCTCACCCGCATCTGCCCCCTGAGGAAAGGCAGAAGATGAAAGTTTATCGCCAGAACTGGCACATTCACAAAATCAGTATTTCCACACTGCTGTGGCTGGATTACCCTGAGATTGCTGGCGCTGATTGACCGCCTCAAAAGAGAAAAATGTATTTTGCTGATTTTAATCTCTAAAGGTGAGTTTTTCACCACCAGATGCATAATTGTTTTTTCTATCAGAAAATCTACCAGATAGCCCGAAAGGAAAACAACAGTGAGTGTCGTAATTAGAAGAACTACACGCGAAAGGTATTTCATTGTAACCAACCCTTCTGTTGAAAATAATTCCAGGCTGTTTCTGTCTGCTCTCTAAATTTTTTAAAACCTATCCTTGCCACTGGAGTACCATGAAACATACTTTTAAATCCTGCTTCGTCAAGTTTCATAAATTCCTCCAGAAGAACAATATTTTCTTTAACGACTTCATTTGCAGAAATAAGTTTCTTCGTAGAAGTATTATTGAAGGGACAAGCAATCTGACAGCGGTCACATCCAAACAAAGTTCCTTTAAGAAGAAGTTTTTCCTCTGCCGTCAACAACCTGGTATTTTCCACGGTTAAATAGGCAAGACACCGTCTGGCATCCAGAACATAAGGTTGCACAATTGCCCCGGTGGGACAAGCCTTTATACATTCCTGACAGTCTGTGCAACTGCTGTGGCCTGGCCTATCCGGCTCCAGGGATACATTGAAAATTATTGTTGCCAGAAAAACCCACGAGCCATGAGCAGGTGTAATCAGAAGAGTATTTTTCCCTATCCAACCCAGTCCTGCCTTCATAGCCCAGTATTTCTCCAGAACTGGCGCTGTATCTACTGTTACGTGAAATCTAATTTCCGGATAATTTTCTTTAAGCTTGTGGAGAAAGTTTCTGATTTTTTCTCTTATCACTACATGATAGTCCGGGAGCCAGCCGTAGCCTGCCATAAAAGGTGCCAGTTTCCCTGGTTTTCCGTACGGGTAAGCAAGAGCCACAACTGTCCGGGCTTGCGGATAGAACTTCCTGATATCCAGCCGGAGTGACAAAGTCCGGGGCATCCAGTTCATCCTGCCATGGTAGCCCTTACCTATCCAGTGACAGCAGAATTCACTGATGTTTTTTTCAACCGTGCCTGCCTCAGCAAAACCAGTGCAAAATCCTAAAGATTCCAATCCTTTCTGAAGATAATCTCTCAGTTCCTGATTACGGGAAATTGTCATTTGTGATTTATAATACCAGAATAGTACTGCCTAATAAAAGTTTTGCTTTTGACATTAGACCTACACTCAGGTAATAAAAATGTCTGGTAAGCGTTCAGTTCTTGAGACTGTGTACTGTACCCTTTTTCCTTCTTTCTCTTTTGGCAACTCTATCTTTCATTTCCCCCTTTCTCAACCCCGCTTTCCAGCTGCCCTTTTGCCCTTTTTGTTTCCCCCTCTGGCAAAGGCGAATTACGGCGGAATTTACACGGAAGTTTCTCCCTTTTGTAAAGAGAGATGCAAGAGGGAACTCAAAACCTCCCCCAGCCCCTCTTTTCCAAGAAGGGAGGGAGAAAAATGCCTGCCAGGTCCATTCCCTTTGCTAAAAATATTTTGGGGAAGCGATACCGGAAGTTGTATAATTTTTTAGGTCAGGAAGATAAAGGGAGCGAAAGGTGTCATACAAAATGCTTACTTTTGATAACGGCTTAAAAGTAGTCTGCCATTTTTTACCGGAGGCAAAATCAGTGGCGGTAGGTATCTGGTTTCAAGCAGGAAGCCGCTTTGAAACATATAGGGAAAACGGCATTTCTCATTTTCTGGAGCATATGCTTTTTAAGGGAACAGAGAACAGGAGCTGCCTGCAACTGAAACAGGAGATAGAAGGCGTTGGTGGTAGTTTTAATGCCTTTACTTCAGAAGAACTTACCTGCTACTGGATAAAAATTCTTAGCCGCTATCTGGAAAGAAGCCTTGATGTTCTTTCTGATATGATTCTCCACCCTTTGCTCCAGGAAGAGGATATGAAAAAGGAAAAGATAGTTATTGCAGAGGAACTCCATCTTTTGCATGACCAGCCAGCACAATATGTTCATGAGCTTTTTCAAAAAGCATTATTTTCTCCTCATCCTCTGGGACAACCAGTGCTTGGCTCAGAGAAAACAGTTTTCAGGTTTGCCAAAAATGACCTTCTCCGTTATCTGAAAAAGTTTTACACAGCAACCAACAGTGTTATCAGCATCAGTGGAAATTTCCCCGCTGGTGCTTTGAAAAATCTGGTAAAAAGGTTCTGGGGAAGATGGACAGCCGGAAAGAAAAACCAGTTTCATCCCTGGCCTGGGAATTTTTCCGGTCCAGGAATAAAAATTGAAAACCGTGATACCCAGCAAGTAAACTTCTGCCTCGGTGGTCCTGCTGTCTCCGTTTTCTCTGAGAAAAAATACGCTTTTGCCTTACTGAATACGATACTGGGTGGCAATACCATAAGCCGTCTTTTTGAGTCCGTGCGGGAAAAACTCGGCCTTTCCTACGATATACGAAGTTATGTTAAACACTACCAGGATACAGGGGCTTTTGTCATCAGTGGTGGAGTATCACCGGATAAGATGGAAACAACATTAGATGTAATTGTCAGAGAAATGCGGATGCTGAGAGATAAAGGCTTAAAACCCGGGGAACTTTCTCAGGCCAGAGAGTTTCTCACAGGTCAGATTTTAATGGCACTGGAGGAAAGTCTGGAAGACATGCTGTGGATTGGGGAACAGCAGACTATTCAGGGACGCATTCTGACACCTGAAGATGTTATCAAAAAAATTAATGAGGTTAAGGCTGAAGAGGTTTCAGACCTTGCCAGGGTATTCTTCCAGCCTGCTAAGTTGTGCCTGGTTATGGTAGGCCCGGTGGCAAAGAAAGAAAGATTGCACCGCATCCTGGCAAAATTATAAACCGTTTTCCAGTTTCCCGGTCTGTAAGTCCCAGTGTTTGACACAGGAAACAAGAATTTTTATAATAATTGCTGGGATAAGGAAAATGAAGAAAGAACTTTTAAACCTCTTAGAGTACTGGGAGAAGGAAAAGGGAATTGACCGGAGTTTTCTTCTGGATTCCCTGGAGAGAGGCCTTCTCACCGTTTACCGCAAGAAAGCAGGTCTTCCTGAGAATGTTTACGTCAGGATAGACAGAGACACCGGGGACATAAAATTTCTGGATGAAGCCGGAACGCAACTTCCTTGCCCCAGCTTCCCCTGGGAGAGGATTGCCGCCCAGGCTGCTAAACAGATTCTCATTCAGAAAATCAGAGAAGCTGAGAAGAATGCTATCTATCAGGAGTTTTCCCGATTACAGAATGAAATCATCAGTGGACGCGTGGAACGGTTTGAGGAGGGGCATGTTGTTCTTTCCTTTGGCAGAACAGAAGGACTCCTGCCGCAACACCACCGCCTCAGCGGAGACCATCTACGTGTTGGGGATAATGTTAAGGTTTTTGTTTTAGAGGTAAGAAAACCCAACCGTGGTAATTATCAGGTGATAGTTTCCCGCACGCACCCGGATTTGGTCCGCCGTCTTTTAGAAGCGGAAGTCCCGGAGCTGAAGGATAAATTAATTGAAATTAAAGCTCTGGTGCGCTTTCCTGGAGACCTCACCAAGGTCGCTGTTTACTCGCATAATGAAAAAATAGACCCGGTCGGTACCTGCATTGGTGACAAAGCCCTGCGGATTAAAAACATCAGTAAGGAGCTGGCAGGTGAAAAGGTAGAAATTATCAAATGGAGCATAGACCCCGCTACATTTATCAAGAATTCTCTCAGTCCGGCTCAGGCAGGGAAAATAATCCTGAACGAACAGGCAAAAGAAGCAGTAGTGCTGGTTGATGATAATCAACTTTATCTGGCAATTGGGAAAAAAGGACAGAATGTAAGGCTGGCTTCCAAATTAACAGGTTGGAACATCAGGGTACTTCGTTTTTCAGAGTATGAAAGTGGCGAAAAACCAATTTACGGTGTTCTGGAAGGCGTGGATGAAAACATAGCCCGGTCTTTAGCAGAACTGGGTTATACTACTGTGCGACAGCTGGCAGAGGCTCATGCTGATTCTCTTACCAGAATACCCGGTCTTTCTCGAGACCAGGCCGCCAGGTTAATCACAAGCGCAATAGAACATCTTCAGGCTGAGGGAGAAAAGAAGTGAGAATCTATGAATTTGCTCGCTTAAAAGGAATACCGTCAAAACAAATTCTGGATATCTGTCACCGGTTGGGCTGGAAATTAAAAAAAAGTTTCAGCGGGTTAAGCCCGGAAGAACAGAACCAGATTGAGACCTACCTCAACCAGGAAAAAAGTAAAAACCAGAAAGAAGCAGGTACTGCTACCACAACCCTCACTGAGGAAAAACGTCCCAGAAAGCATAGCCCGGTAAAAGAAAAAGTTCAGACTTCACCAGCACAGGAAACCACCGGGGTTAGAACGCTTTCCGCAGAAGAAAAGACTGTAACAGCTCAGAAAGAAGAACTAATCGCGAAAAAAATCCCTCTTAAGAAAATTGAAATCACCGGCACAGAGAGTGTTGGCCAGCTGGCAGCAAAGTTTAATCTGAAACCTGCAGCGCTGTTAGCCAGATTTTTGCAATGGAATATTCCCCTTACCAGCATTAACGACAGGCCCGGTATAGAAAATGTGCGCGCTGTGGCGGAAAAAATGGGTATGGAAGTTACTGTACAGGAAGCGGTAGAACCTGTCAGTAAAAAGGTGGTTGCTTACAAGCCAAGGGCGCCGGTCGTCACTATCATGGGTCACGTGGACCATGGGAAGACTACTATCCTTGATGCCATTCGGAAAAGCCGTCTGGCACAGCGAGAATTCGGACAGATTACCCAGAAAATTGGTGCTTACCGTGTTAACCTGCCCCAGGGTTCCATTGTTTTCCTGGATACCCCCGGTCATGAAGCCTTCACAGCAATGCGTGCACGTGGCGCCAGGGTAACTGACCTGGTTGTCCTGGTGGTAGCCGCGGATGAAGGAGTAAAACCTCAGACTGTGGAAGCCATCAACCATGCTAAGTCAGCCAATGTTCCCATTATTGTTGCGGTTAATAAAATTGATAAGCCCAATGCCAACGTGCAGCAGGTAAGGAAACAACTGGCAGAATATGGTCTGGTACCTGATAACTGGGGCGGCGATACTGTTTTTGTTAACCTTTCTGCTCTCACCGGGGAAGGTTTGAATGAACTTCTGGATATGATTCTTCTGGTAGGTGAAATGCTGGAATTGAAAGCAGACCCAGCCTGTCCCGGGGAAGGTATTGTTATTGAATCTCAGTTAGACCACGCCAGAGGACCGGTTCTTTCCGTCTTAATTCAGAACGGAACAGTGAGAGTTGGTGAAAGTTTTGTTGCTGGACCGGCTTATGGCCGCATCCGCGCTTTGATTGACGACACCAATAACCGTCTTTCTGAGGCTGAACCTTCCACTCCTGTAGAAATCCTGGGAGCCAGCCAGATAGTTTCACCAGGGACAAAGTTCGCAGTGGTTGCTTCAGAAAAGGAGGCGCGAGAATTAGCAGAGAAAAATGCGGTGAAAAGTTCTTCTCCACCTGTCGCCGGACGTCGTATCACAGTTGAAGAATTGTACCAGCAAACCCAGCAATCAACGAAAAAAGAATTGAAGATTGTTCTGAAGGCTGATTGCCTTGGCTCAGTAGAGGCTATCCGCACCATGCTGGAAAAACAAAAAAGTGACCTGGTGCAACCTACTTTTCTTCACTGTGCCGCTGGACCCATAACAGAAGGAGATATTCTTCTGGCTGCAGCTTCTAAAGGAATGGTAATTGGCTTTAACGTACCTTTCGGGGAAAGAAGCAGCGGACTGGCAAAGCAAGAAGGAGTGGAAGTAAAAATCTATCGGCTTATTTACGACCTGGCTGAAGATATTAAAAACCTTCTGGAAGGACTGTTAGAACCAGAGAAAAAGGAAGTGCTGGTCGGTCAGGCTCTGGTGAAAAAAGTTTTCCAGCTTTCCAAAGGAAAGGTGGTGGCTGGATGTCTGGTGGTTGATGGAAAAGTACAGCTGGGCTCCCGGACAAAGGTTATCCGCGAGGGGAAAATAATACACGAAGGAACGTTGATCACTCTGAAACGGTTCAAAGAAACAGTAAAAGAAGTAGGTACCAATACCGAGTGCGGGATGGAAATTGCCGGTTTCAAGGAATTCAAAGAGGGGGACATCATCCAGTCAGTCAGGATAGAGCAGGTTGTTCGCCCTCCGGAAAAAAATACATAAATTCCTCGCTAATGAGAGAAGAACCGGTTATGTTCATCTAAAAACCAAACAATGAACTCCGTAACCAGAACTGTGCAGGTGGGCAATATCAGTATTGGAAGTCAGCACAGGATAATACTAATTGCCGGCCCATGTGTTATAGAGGACGAGGCAGAAACCATCAGTCTGGCTAAAGACCTTTTCACTATCTGCAAGGAAAAAGGTATCCCGCTGATTTTTAAGAGCTCCTATGACAAAGCCAACCGCAGTTGTCTCAATTCTTACCGTGGTCCGGGCATAAGACAGGGTCTGGCTATTCTTCAGCAGGTGAAGGAAAAACTGGGTATACCGGTACTTTCTGATGTCCATTGCCGGCAGGAAGTAGACCAGGCAGCAAAGGTTCTGGATGTTATCCAGATTCCGGCATTTCTTTGCAGACAAACCGACCTTTTGATGAGTGCAGGACAGACTGGCAAGGTGATAAATGTAAAGAAGGGACAGTTTCTGGCTCCCTGGGATGTCAGGCATGTCGTGGAAAAAATCTCTTCCACTGGTAATCAGCAAATTTTAATCACAGAAAGAGGAACCTGTTTCGGATACAACCAGCTGGTTTCAGATTTTCGTGCTTTGCCCATTATGCGGAACTTCGGGTATCCGGTTATCTATGATGCCACTCACAGTGTACAACAACCAGGCGGACTGGGGGTCAGTTCAGGGGGCCAGAGAGAATTTGTTGCGCCACTTGTCAGAGCCGCCGTGGCAGTCGGGTGCGACGGTATTTTTCTGGAAGTCCACCGGGAGCCTGGAAGGGCGCTTTCCGATGGACCTAATATGGTACCTATCGCTGAGTTGCCGTCGCTGCTTCAGCAAATTCTTAAAATTAGAAAGGCAGTGGAAAATGAAGACAGAGAAAATACTTCTTCTGGGCCGAAGGGTTATTGACATAGAGCTGCGCAGCTTAAAACAAATAAGAGAACGTCTGGATAAGTCTTTTGTATCTGCTGTCAATGTGATGCTTAACTGCCGTGGGAAAATTGTAGTCACCGGTATGGGTAAGAGTGGTATCATCGGCAGGAAGATTGCTGGAACTATGGCCAGTATAGGCAGGGCTGCTATTTTCCTTCATCCCGGGGAAGCCATCCACGGCGACCTTGGACTGGTGAGTAAGGGCGATGTTATTTTAGCTATCTCTAACAGCGGCGAAAGTGATGAACTGCTCCGTATCATTCCAAGCTTTAAAAAAATAGGTGCCTATATCATAGCGGTCACCTCTTCCGCTAACTCCACTCTTGGTCAGGTAAGCGACCTTGTTATTGCCACCGGCCAGATTCAAGAAGCAGATGTTCTGGGATTGGTTCCTTCATCCAGTACCACCTGTGCTCTGGTAATCGGGGATGCTCTGGCATTAACACTTCTGGCGGTAAGCGATTTTGACCGCCAGGACTATGCCTTTTATCATCCTGGTGGTAATCTGGGAAAACGACTTATGCTGCGCGTTAAAGATGTTATGCAGACCGGCAAACAAGTTCCTCTCATCAAAGAAAATGCTCCTCTCCTGGCAGCCATAGAAGCCATTAATAATAAAAACCTGGGTTTCACCCTGGTGGTGAATGAGAAGGGACAGCTAAGTGGAATTATCACTGATGGTGATGTCAGGCGTTTAGTTTTACGTTATAAGGAAAAACTCCAGAATCTTAAGGCTGGTGAGGTGATGACCAGAAATCCTAAAACAATTGAAGCAAACAAGCTTGCTGCCCATGCGCTCTCCCTGATGGAGAAACTGGAAATTACCTGCCTGGTGATTGTGGATAAAAATAATAGACCCGCAGGAATTGTTCATCTACATGACTTACTGGGGAAACAGGAGTTCCGGTTTGATTTCTAAGAAGACCGTGGAAAAAGTAAAGGTGATAGCAGTTGATGTGGATGGGGTGCTCACTGACGGCAGATTTTTCCCTGCTTTGAAATCGCAACTCCGTTGCTTTCACGTCCGTGATGGTCTGGGTCTTAAACTCATGTCCCGGTCAGGGTGGAAATTAATCATTCTCACCGGAAGAGATTGCACTGCTGGAGAGCGAAAACGATGGAAAAAGCTTGGAGTAAGTGCTATCATTAGCCTGGTAGAAGACAAGGAAAAGGCTCTGGAAAAATGGCTGAAAAAAAATGGTTTTTCCTGGGACCAGGTCTGTTATGTAGGTGACGACTTACCTGATATTAAGCCGATGAAAAAAGCAGGACTATCTTTCTGTCCGGCTGATGCCTGCCGGGAAATCAAGCAGATAGCAGATATCATCTGCCAGTCCTGCGGTGGCGCAGGAGTAATCCGGGAAATAGCGGAGTTACTTCTTCGCAAGGGAGAAAAATGGACAAAAATGCTTCGGTTTTACGGGTGTGGATAATAACAATCAGCGTTTTGTTTCTTCTGACAGGCTGCCAGCGAGAAAAAACTTCTGAAAGCGACAGTAACACTCCTTCACAAAAGGTGGAACATTTTTCCTGGAAGCAGTTCTCCCCACAACTGCAGGTAGAACTTTCTGGAGAAAGTGCAGAACTTACACCTGACCAGAAGGTAGCTACGCTTTCCCAGCCAGCTCTCTCCCTGAAAACCCAGGATTCGGTAATTGAAATAAGAACAGGTAAGGAAGGGTCGGCAGAGATAAAAATTAACCCCGGACTGCAGCAGATGGAAGCAGCGGTTTTACAAGGAAACATTCATATTGTCCAGAAAGATATCAGCGGGAAAAAAGTTTTGCTGGAAGCGACCTGTCAGAAGCTAACTTATCAGGATGGCACAAAACTGCTCATCATGGAAGGCAACCCTGTTGTTACCAGGGAAAAGAACACATTTTCCGGTGAGAGGATTTTTTACTACTGGACAGAAAATCGCATTGAGATTAAAGGCAATGTTAAAGTTCTGGTTTACCCCGAGAAGAATCAAACGCCTTAGTGTGTTTTTCTTCTCTCTCAGCCTGGCAACAGCAGAAGAGATACGTGTCTGTTTAAAAGAAGGCGATTCAGCCAGAAGCGTTACTGCCGGGTTCCGGTCAGGATACCGCGGTGTAGTCTACGCCCAGAAAGACCGGAAGCGCTGGTTCTTGATTAATCAACTTGATTTAGAAGAATATGTCACTGGTGTGGTAGGAAATGAGATGGGGCCAGAATGGCCAACTGAAGCACTGAAAGCCCAGGCCATCTGTGCCAGAACTGTGGCTCTGGTCAGGAAAGAACAGGCGCGACAAAAGGGCTGTATTTACGACCTGACTATGACTCATCAGCTTTACGGACAATGTGAACATGAAAATGTGGTGACAGCAGTGGAGGAAACAAGGGATATGGTTCTTACCTTTGAAGGAAAACCTGTTTTGGTCTTCTATCATACCTGCTGTGGTGGTTCTACCACTGCTGCCGGTAACGTCTGGACTGGTACCTGGCCGTGGTTACAACCAGTAACTGGCTGTTGTTGTTCTGATGCACCTTATGCTGCCTGGCAACGGGTATTCAGTTTGTCTTATCTATCCCGTGCTCTTGGATTCCCTGTAAAACAACTTTTTGTCAGCGAAATGGATACATCAGGACGGGTGCGGAGTTTGACTGTGGTCTCTACTACTGGTAAAATACAGTTATCAGCAGCGGAACTACGTAGCCGAATTAATAAGCAGGCAGGGGTAGAATCATTTCAAAATCAGAGCACCCTGCCCAGTACATTTTTCACTTTCCTTCAGGAAGGCCAAAACTTTATTTTTCAGGGCCGGGGCTATGGACACGGGGTGGGACTGTGTCAGTGGGGAGCAAAGAAAATGGCCGAAGCAGGAGCAGGTTACCTGGAAATACTTCATTTTTACTTCCCTTCTCTCACGGTCAAAAGAAAAGGAGAAAAGGAGGTCTATGGAGATAAGAGTTCATCTCAAGGTAAAAGTTGATTCTGGTTTTGAAGACCACATCAGGCAAAAGATAGAACGTCTGGAAAGACTGACACCGGCGCCAGCATCAGCTGACTTTTACTTGCGAACTGAAGGTTCTGAATACGTCAGTGAACTGGTTATGCACACCGGACACCAGACCATTTTTGTTAAGCAAAGTGACCCTGACCTTAACCGCAGTGTAGAACTATTACTGGACAAACTCGGAACCAAGTTAAGCCGTTTACACGATAAGATGACTGACCATTCACACCGGTAAGCGTAAATAAATATTGAGTTTTCTCCCCGTCGAGGGAGGGAGGACGGGTAAACTTTCACCTTAATCCTTTCCCCTGATGGGCAGGATAATAGAAGAGGAAAAAGCAGAGGATAAAAATAGTCAGCCTGAGTTTTTGGCAGAACCAAGAAAAAGATAAGGAGGGAATGGGGAGCCGGAAGCCAACTTTTTAGTGTGTGCAATCAGCCACCAAGGAAAGGATGGTAAAGTGTCCCTAAAAACCAGGAGTGAAAAAGAAAAACAACTAACTGGTAGTGCGATGTTGCACTATGCTTTTCAGGGGAGGAAATATGAAAATAGTGGATTTTCTGTTTGAAGACTCAATCATTATAGGAATGAAGAACAGGGAAAAAGAGGCTGCGCTGGAAGAATTGCTTGTTGCACTGGAGAACGCCGGTCGGATTAAAGACCGTAAGAAAATCCTTGAGGCTTTGATTGAACGAGAGAAACTTGGTTCTACAGGCATCGGCCAGGGGATTGCCGTACCCCATGCCAAAACTAACCAGATTAATAATCTGGTGGCTGCCCTGGGAATCTCTCAAAAAGGGATAAGTTTTGAAGCGCTTGACGGCGAACCTGTAAATATCATTTTTCTGGTACTGGCACCCGCAAAAGCTACCGGGATACATCTGAAGGCTTTAGCTAAGATAGCCAGGTTACTCAAGGACAAGGTTTTCCGTCAGAGCCTGAAGACCGCCTCCAGCCCTTCAGAAGCCCTGAAAATCATTGCGGAAGATGAAGAAAAATTGAATTCCTTACTCTAAGGGAATAAATGAAAACCTACCATGGGATACCAGTCTTTCCCGGTGTAGCTATCGGTCAGGCTTGTCTATGGAGGCGTTCTCCACGGACTGTCCCCACATACCGCCTTTCCGCCGATGAGGTGGAAGCTGAGGTGTTAAGATTTCAAAAAGCCCTGGCTCTAACTGAAAAACAGATTGCCCATCTGGAGCGACAGGTGGCTAAAAATGTTGGCCCGGAATACAGTGAAGTCTTTGGCATTCACCGTATTCTGCTTCAGGACAAGATTATCCGTGATAAAACAGTAGAAATTATTCGGCGGGAGAACCTGAATGCAGAGAGTGCTCTGGAAAACGTTGTCCGGCAGCTGGGAATCATTTTTGACCGTGCCCCGGAAGATTTTCTCAAGGACAGGAGACGGGATCTTTTGGATGTGGTAGAAAGAATAATGGCTAATCTGGAGCAACCGGATGAAAAAAAGAGTTCCTGTGGCTCCCAGCAAATTATTGTAGCCACAGACCTTTCACCTTCCCAGACAGCAGCTATTGACCGTAATCAGGTAATCGGCTTAGCTACCGAGATTGGAAGTCCCACTTCCCATGCTGCTATTCTGGCCAGGGCACTGGAGCTTCCAGCGGTTGTGGGATTAGGACAAATTTTAGATGAGATGAATGGCGGAGAAACAGTCATAGTTGATGGAGAAAAGGGCCTGGTTATTGTCCAGCCAGAACCCCAATTAATCCAGGTGTATAAGAAAAAACGCATCTGGCTGGTCCGCCGCCAGGAAAAGTTAAAAACCCTGGTTCATCTGCCAGCAGAAACTACTGATGGACACAGGGTAAAACTTTTAGCCAACATTGAATTTCCTGAGGAAATCAGCAGCGTAAAAAAATATGGGGCGGAAGGAATTGGCCTTTACCGGACTGAGTATCTTTATCTTAACCGCAGAGACCTTCCCTCAGAAGAAGAACAGTATCAGGCTTACAGGAAAATAGCACAACTGATGAGGGATAAAGTAGTGGTAATAAGAACTCTGGACCTCGGAGGAGATAAATTTTCCTCTAGTCTGGGATTCCCCAGAGAAGGTAATCCTTTTCTGGGATGGCGCGCCATCAGAATCTGTCTGGCAAGACAGGATATTTTTATTGCCCAGATAAAAGCTATCCTGCGGGCGGCTGTCTTTGGTAAACTCAGGATTATGATTCCCATGGTAGCAACAGTTGAAGAGGTAAAACAAACCCGGGAGATAATGAAGACCTGCTGCGCCCAGCTGAAAAAAGAAAAAAAACCTTTCCGCCCGGACATTCCGCTGGGAGTATTGATAGAAGTACCTGCGGCAGCTTTAAGTTGTGACCGTCTGGTTAAGTTTGTTGACTTTTTCAGCATCGGTACCAATGACCTTATCCAGTACAGTATGGCAGTAGACCGGACCAATGAACGCATCCATCATCTCTATCAGCCGTGCCATCCTGCCATTATCTCCCTGATAGAAAAAGTTATCAGCACAGCACATGCCGCTGGCTTAAGAGTAAGCCTCTGTGGAGAGATGGCTGCCACACCGGAACTGGCATGTCTTTTAGTCGGTCTGGGAATTGATGAGCTGAGCATGGCACCAGGTGCTATCCCGCAGGTGAAGGAAACTATTCGTCGCGTTTGCTGGAAGAAATTGCAGCTTTTAACTAAGCAACTTTCTAAACTACCAACGCACGCTGAGATTTACAGAAGTCTAAAAACCAGTCTTGCTGATGTACTTCCCGAAGATGAGGTGCCGAATGGTTGAAAGAAAATTCCTCTGGCGTTATGACCAGCAGCAAATGCTTGCCATTCTGAGAAACTTTCCGGAACAATGCCGGCAGGCTTGCTCTCTGCAAATACCAGAAAATATTATGCTTTTTTTTGATAAAGTTTGCCTTGTTGGTATGGGCGGGTCGGCAATCAGCCTGGAAGTACTAAAGACAATAGGTGAAGAATTTTCTGACAGACCCATTCTTGTCCACCGTAATTATGGTCTCCCGTCCTGGGTTGACCAGAACTGGCTGGTGGCCTGCTGCAGTTACTCCGGTAACACCGAGGAAGTAGTTAGCGCCTATCAGGAAGCAAGAAAAAGGAAATGTTTGCTGGTAGTAATCAGCAGCGGAGGCAAGTTAACATCTCTGGCGACCAGGGATAAGGTTATGAACATAAAAATACCCGAAGGTTTGCCCCCGCGGTGTGCGTTCGGATTTTTGTTCTTTCCTCTTTTAAGATTGTTCAGAAAATCCGGTGTGCTTGCTGACAGTCCCTCCCTGAATAATCTGCTCCAGTTCATCAGCACTTCTGTGAAACAGTACCTTCCTGAGAAACCAAACAACCCTGCGCAAAAATTAGCCTGGCAATTGTATGGACATGTTCCTGTCCTTTACAGTGATACGGAACATTTTCCGGCTGTTCTGCGGTGGAAACAGCAGCTGGCTGAAAACAGTAAGGTTTTCTCCACAGTGGGAGTTCTCCCGGAAATGAATCATAACGAGATTGTTTCCTGGCGTTTTCCCCGGTGGTTTGTAAAAAAATCTCTTGTCCTTTTCTTTACAGGGAAACCGTTAAATGATAGGATAGAGAAAAGAGTACAGATAACGTTCCGGATAATACACTCCAGGAAGAAAGATATCCTCAGAATAAAAGTACCCGGCAGCAGTCTCCTGGAAAGACTCCTCCGGGCAATTATCCTTGGAGACTGGGTAAGTTTTTACCTGGCTCTCTTAAACCGTGTGGACCCAACAGAGATTAAAGAAATCGTCACACTTAAAAATTTTCTTTCTAAATAAGGGGGAAAGATGAGTGATGAATATTTGTTTACCTCAGAGTCAGTTACAGAAGGACATCCTGACAAACTCTGCGACCAGATTTCTGATAGTATTCTGGATGCTGTGTTATCCCAGGACAAAGACGGCCGGGTGGCCTGTGAAGCCCTGACCACCAGAGGTATGGTAATTGTCGCTGGAGAGATTACGACCACCTGCTATGTGGATATCCCGGAGGTGGTCAGGTCTCTCATCAAGGACGTAGGATATACCAGCACTGATTATGGCTTTCATTACCAGTCCAGTGCTGTTATGACTTCCATCCAGGAACAGGCACCGGAAATTGCTCAGGGAGTCAACAGAGGAGGAGCGGGAGACCAGGGCATGATGTTTGGCTATGCCACAGACGAAACACCAGAGTTAATGCCACTTCCCATAATGTATGCCCACCGCCTGGTGAGACGTCTGGCTGAAATTCGCCGCCGTAATGTAGTTGGCTATCTTCGTCCTGATGGTAAATCCCAGGTAACAATCCTTTACCAAAACCAGAGACCAGTAAACGTGCAAAGCGTTGTCCTTTCTGCCCAGCACGACCCGGGTGTACCCAGAAAGAAAATAGTTTCTGATTTAACAGAACTGGTTATTTTCCATGTGATACCAGAGCAGATGCGGTCGCCACGGATGAAGATTTTTATTAACCCGACTGGCAGTTTCGTCATTGGCGGTCCCCAGGCTGATACCGGGGTCACAGGGAGAAAAATAATTGTGGATACTTACGGTGGAGTGGGTAGCCATGGCGGTGGCTGCTTCTCCGGAAAAGACCCCACAAAGGTGGACCGTTCAGCTTCCTATTTTGCGCGGTTTCTGGCAAAAAACATTGTGGCTGCTGGCCTGGCTAAAAGGTGTGAGCTGCAGATAGCTTACGTGATTGGTCAGAGACAGCCTGTTTCCATTATGGTAAATACTGAGGGAACAGGGAAAGTGCCAGAGAAAAAGATTGTGGAAATTATTCGTAAAGAGTTTGACCTTTCCCCGGCTGGCATTATTGAAAGGCTGAAACTGCTACAGCCTTTCTACCGGGCGACTGCCTGTTATGGACACTTTGGCAGGGAAGAAGAACCAGGTTTCACCTGGGAAAAACTTGATGCTGTTACCACCTTCCGGAAAGGAGCAGGACTGTAATGAAATACTTTGTCAAAGACATTAAGCTGGCAGAAGAAGGAAAGAAAAAAACTGAATGGGCGGGAAGGGAAATGCCTGTGGTAAGTTTCCTGCGCAAAGACTACAGTAAAAGTAAACCCTTCCGTGGACTTCGTATCTGTTGCTGCCTGCACATTACCTCGGAGACAGCCAACCTTCTGGTTGCTCTTAAAGAAGCTGGCGGCCGGGTGGCTGTTGCTGCTTCCAACCCTTTAAGTACCCAGGATGAAGTTGCTGCTCATCTTGTGAAAAATGAGAAGATTCCTGTTTTTGGAAAAAAGGGAGAAGATGAGAAAACTTATTATGCCGGCATAAAGGCTCTCCTGGAATTAAGACCACATCTGGTTGTTGATGATGGGGCTGACTTAATCGCTACTTTTCATAAAGAAAATTCTATGGCCGGACAGATTATTGGCGCCACCGAAGAAACAACTACAGGTGTGATAAGACTGAGCAATCTGGCAAAGAGGAAACTTCTGAAGTTTCCGGTTGTGGCTGTCAATGATGCTGACACCAAACACCTGTTTGATAACCGCTACGGTACAGGTCAGTCTACGGTGGATGGTATCCTTAGAGCCACCAATATACTTCTTTGCGGCAAGGTGGCAGTGGTGTGTGGCTACGGATGGTGTGGACGGGGAATAGCCATGAGACTGAAGGGTATGGGAGCCAGAGTAATTATTACTGAGGTCAACCCCCTGCGCGCCCTGGAAGCAGCCATGGATGGTTACAGTGTTATGCCACTGAAAAAAGCAGCTGCCCAGGCAGATATCTTTATTACTGCAACAGGCGATACCAGTGTCCTATCCTGGAGGGATATGCAGTTAATGAAAGACGGAGCCATATTAGCCAATGCAGGACATTTCAATGTAGAGATAGATATGGAAAGTCTTTCCCGGAAAGCCCGGAAAAAAACCCAGGTCCGCAGATACCTGGACGAATATCTTCTACCTGATGGCCGCCGCCTTTTTGTTGCGGGAGAAGGAAGACTGGTTAACTTAGCATGTGCTGAAGGTCACCCGGCCGCTGTTATGGATATGAGTTTTGCCAACCAGTTTCTGGCGCTGAAGTTCTTAAAGGAAAACCGCACTCTGCAACCAGATGTTTATCGCGTCCCTGAAGAAATAGACCAGACGGTCGCCACTTTGAAACTCCAGAGTATGGGTATAGAGATTGACCGGCTGACTGAGCTTCAGAAAAAGTATCTCACCTCCTGGCAATTGGGAACTTGAGCTGGTGGGAGTTGATAGAGAAAAGAAGATGGTGTCAACCAGGTCCAGAAGCAGAAAAGTAAGAAACTCTCTCAAAGGACTTGCCGTTGCCATTACCGGAATTTTTGGTGCGGGAAAAAGCACTGTAGCAGGGATATTAAAAGAGATGAGTATACCTGTTGTTAACTGTGACCGTCTGGCACATGAAATCCTGCAGAAACCAGAAATTACAGAGAAAATCAGACAGCGTTTTGGTCAGGAAGTTTTTAATTCCGCTGGCAAGATTGACAGAAGAAGGTTAGCCGCAGTAGTTTTTCGTGATAAGGACAAAAGAAAGTACCTGGAAAAAATAGTGCATCCACTTGTTTTCTCCAGACTGCAGAAGAAAATGCTTGACTATAGAAAAAGTGGTAGTAAAATAGTAGCTGCAGAGATACCCCTTCTTTTTGAAACAAAGGCAGAGAAACTTTTTGATTATGTGATTGCTGTCTATGCTCATCCTGAAGTAATCAAACAAAGACTGAAAGGCAAATTCACAACCGACCAGATATTGAGGCGCTGGAAATCCCAGTGGTCTCAGGAGAAGAAAAAAAATAAGGCAGACTTTACTGTAAACAATAGCCGTGGCATTTCCTACACCCGCAGCCAGGTGGAAACAATTATAAGAAAATGGTATCAGCTGCTGAAATTCAGAAATCACCATTGATGACAATGGAGGAACTATGGAGGAGATGAAAGAAATAAATGTTGCCAATCTCAGAAAACTAAGCATTCCGCGTTTGCAAAAGTTAGCCAAAGAAATGAAGGTCAACGGTATTAGTGGACTGATTAAAGAGGAACTCATTTACAAGATTATGGAAGCCCAGGCTAAAAGTAACGGGCTTCTCTTCGGTGAAGGAGTTCTGGAAGTATTGCCCGATGGTTTTGGATTTCTCCGTTCCCCTAACTATAACTATCTACCCGGGCCGGATGACATTTATGTTTCACCTTCCCAGATTAAAAGATTCGGGTTAAAAACAGGAGACTCTGTTTCCGGACAGATACGTCCTCCTAAGGAAAATGAAAAATATTTTGCCTTACTTAAGGTGGAGATGGTCAACGGAGAAGAACCAGAAAAGATTCAGGAAAGGATTCCCTTTGAAGAGCTAACACCTGTTCATCCCAACAAGCGTTTTATCCTGGAGACAGTTCCTGCAGAGTTAACCACCAGGGTAATTGATTTGATTGCGCCTGTCGGGAAAGGACAGCGCGGATTAATTGTCTCACCACCCCGGGCCGGAAAAACTGTCATCCTGCAGAAACTTGCCAACGCCATCGCCACCAACAACCCCGAGGTGTTTCTGATTGTTCTCCTTGTAGCGGAAAGACCAGAAGAAGTTACGGAAATGAGAAAGTTAGTTAAGGGCGAAGTTGTCAGTGCTACTTTTGATGAATCTCCTGAAAGACATACCCAGGTGGCAGAAATCGTTCTGGAAAAAGCCAAAAGACTGGTGGAGCATAAGAAAGATGTCGTGATTCTCCTGGACAGCATTACCCGTTTAGCAAGAGCGTATAATGTACTGGTACCTCACAGCGGGAAGATAATGACCGGAGGCCTGGAGTCTACAGCACTGGATAAACCAAAAAGATTTTTTGGAGCAGCTCGTAATATTGAAGAAGGCGGAAGCCTCACCATCATTGGAACAGCGCTGATTGATACAGGAAGTAAAATGGATGAAGTTATTTTTGAGGAATTTAAAGGTACCGGCAACATGGAGATTAATTTGGACCGGAAGCTGGCTGACCGCAGAATTTTTCCTGCCATAGATATCAACCGCTCCGGGACAAGACGGGAGGAACTGCTGGTTAACCCTGATGAACTTCAACTTCTCTGGTTGCTGAGAAGAGTACTGGCACCGTTAAATCCTATTGAGGCTATGGAGCTTCTTATCAACCGCAGCCGGAGTACCAGGTCTAACATTGAGCTTTTGATGAATCTTAAGGCACAGACAAAGGATTTAGCCAAAAGCCTGTAAAAAAAATTACCAGCCAGTTCATCTGGATAGAATTCCATAACTTGCTAAGGTAATAGCCACCACCGCTGCTGTTTCCACAGGCAAAATTCTTGGACCCAGCCCGCAAAGAAAGGCATTCCGGTCCTGAGCCATTTCTGCTTCCTTATCTGAAAAACCACCTTCCGGACCTATAAAGATGGCAATTCTGTTACCATCTGATAAGTCAGGTAAAACTCCTGTTACTTTCTCCCAGAAAAAGAATTTCTTGTCAGCAGGCCAGGCAAGGGCTTCTTTGAGAGATAGTCTTCCGTAAATTCTGGGAACAACCGTACGACCGCTCAGCCGACTGGCTTCTGCGGCAATTTTGTTCCACCGCTGCAAACGTCTGTCCAGTTTCTCCTCTTGTAACCAGGGTACAACCCGTTCTGTCTCCATCGGGACAATCGCGGAAACACCCAAAAACGTTGCCTCCCGGATAATCCGATCCATTTTCTCTCCCTTGGGAATGGCCTGGAAAAGTATAATTTCCCGCGTACTCTCCCGGCTGAAATCCTGTTTTTTACTAATGAGCTTCAGCTTTACGGTGTCTTTCTCCATCTTTTCAATCAGCAGCAAGTACTCAGTACCCTGACCGTCAAAACCGATTACCTGCTGACCGGCAGTTAATCTCAGAACACCAGCCAGATACCAGGCAGTTTTTCCTGAAACGCTAACAGTCTGGCCACCAACACCCTGGGGGAGAAAAAAGCGGTGCATAAGCTCTGTCACCGGTAGGCAGCAAGATGGAAAGGAAAAACAATTATGTTTTCCTTTGTTTCTTTCGTCGCGGGAATCGTAACCTCCAGACGAACCTCTGCGTCAGAAGGGATAGAACCCCGTGGAAACTTTATATCCCCGGTAGCAACAACATAGTAATCCCGGGTAAAATCACCGTAAGCAGGTACATATCCGGAGGCGGGCTCTACTTTTTGTCCATCCCAGTTGAGGGCAAAACGTGCCTTCCGACAAAATCCCGGTTCATCCCCGTAAAGACTTACCCGGAAATGGAGAAACCGAACCTGTTCTCGTAAAGCAATCTCTACCAGCTGGCGGTTTACATCCCTGCCGGTTTTTGCGGCCTGCCAGGCCAGAAGAGCAACCCGAGCAAAAGGGGTAATAAATATAGCCCTGCCTCTACCCTGTTCATATCCCAGGTCTACGGTCCAGTCTTGAAGTAACTCGTTAGCTGTCAGTTGCCCGCGGCTTTTTCCGTAGGTGATTGCTTCCTGAATCTCTGCCTCGGAAAGAGGTAAAGCCACTTCTGGTTCCTGCCGCTGACATCCAGCCCCTAAGATTAAGACAATAATTACTGCCAGGCCTGTTTTTATTAGTCTGCGCATGGTTGTATGCTACCACAAATTGCCAGAAAAATCAATCTATGATATCCTTATCACTTGCAGAGGTCAAAATGGAAAAAGTAATAGTTTTTGATACGACGCTAAGAGACGGAGAACAATCTCCTGGTGCCAGTCTCACCGGTCAGCAGAAGGTTCAAATCGCCAGACAGTTAGAACTGTTAGGTGTAGATATAATTGAGGCTGGCTTTCCCGCAGCCTCTCCCGGGGATGAGGAAGCAGTAAGACAGGTAGGCCGCGTGATAAAAAAGGCTACTGTTGCAGCTTTAGCCAGGTGTCACGATAAGGATATAGAAATCGCTCTGCAGTCCCTGAAAGATGCTTACCGGGCAAGACTTCATCTTTTCCTTGCCACCTCGGAGATTCATCGCAAATATAAACTGGGTAAGGCAAAATCGGAAATTATCCGCATTGCCACAGAGAAAGTTCGCTGGGCGAAGAAACATATATGTGACATTGAATTTTCACCTGAAGATGCTACCCGGACAGAACCAGAATTTCTTTTAGAGGTAGTACAGGCAGTAGTAGCTGAAGGAGCAACTACTGTCAATATTCCTGATACTGTAGGCTATACTGTTCCTGAAGAATTCGGTTCTCTCATAAACTATCTGGTATCCAGAATTCCCAGGGAAAAAGTTATCATCAGCATCCACTGTCATAACGATTTAGGACTGGCGGTTGCCAATTCTCTGAGTGCCCTGAAAAATGGAGCCAGACAGGTAGAATGTACCATCAACGGCATTGGCGAAAGGGCAGGGAATGCTTCCTTAGAAGAAATTGTTATGAATCTTCTCGTGCGGAAAGATTATTACAGGCTCTTCACTGGAATCAACACAAAGGAGATATATCATACCAGCCGCCTGGTTTCTTCCCTGACAGGTATTCCTGTGCAGCCCAACAAAGCAATTGTGGGAGAAAATGCTTTCCGTCATGAAGCTGGAATCCATCAGGATGGAATTCTGAAAAAAAGAGAAACCTATGAAATTATGCAACCGGAAATGGTAGGCTGGCCAGGGAGTAGACTGGTTCTGGGAAAACACTCTGGCCGTCATGCCCTGGCTTCCAGATTACAGGAACTTGGCTGGCAGGTCAATGACCAGCAACTGGAAAAAATCTTTGCCAGGTTTAAGGCTCTGGCAGACAAGAAAAAAGAGATTACAGATGCCGACTTAATGGTGGTGGCGGAGGAGGAAACATTGCCTATTGAGCCTATCTATCAGTTAGATTACTTCCACATTCTTTCCGGCTCTTCTACCATTCCCAGCGCTACCGTTCGCCTGAAAAAAGCCGGGTCTACCTTAGAAGATGCTGCTAAAGGTGATGGTCCGGTGGACGCATTATATAAGGCTATTGACCGCATTGTCGGGATTAAGACCAGGCTTAAGGAATACAAAATTACAGCCATTACCGGCGGCCAGGATGCCCAGGGTGAGGTAACAGTCTGCCTGGAAATTGCCGGGGTAAACGTGGCAGCCAAAGGTGCCAGCACTGATATTCTGGAAGCCAGCGCCAAGGCTTATCTTACTGCCATCAATCAGTATCTACTCAAGAAAGATATGCTTAAAAAGAACCTGAAAGGTGCCTGAGAATGAATATCACTGAAAAAATTTTAGCCCGACATGCTCACCTGAAAAAAGTTTCTCCAGGTGAGTTTCTGGAGGCAGAAGTTGATTTGATACTCGCTAATGATGTCACCGGTCCGTTAGCCATTGAAGAATTTGAAAAAGCAGGGGCCAGAAAAGTCTTCAACCCGGATAAAGTAGTCTTTGTTCCAGACCATTTTACTCCTTGTAAGGACATCCGTAGTGCTGAGCTGGTCAAACGGCTGAGGCAGTTTAGCCGGCAGCATAGAGTGCAGTTCTACGAAATTGGAAAGGCAGGGATTGAACACGCTCTTTTACCAGAACAAGGGCTGGTCTGGCCGGGGCATCTCATTATTGGGGCTGATAGTCATACCTGCACTTATGGAGCCCTGGGAGCTTTTTCTACAGGGGTGGGCAGTACAGATGTAGCCTGCGCTATGGTCAGCGGACGTGTCTGGTTAAAGGTACCTTCCTGCTTGAAAATAATTTTTACAGGCAACAGACAGAAATGGGTTGGTGGTAAAGACCTGATACTTTATACCATTGCCCGGATAGGTGTTGATGGTGCCAGGTACCAGACAATGGAGCTGACCGGTCCTGTAATCAGTTGTCTTCCCGTGGATGACCGTTTCACCATGTGTAACATGGTCATAGAAGCTGGAGCCAAAAACGGTATTATCATCCCGGATAAAATCACTGAAGCCTACCTGAGGGAAATAGACCCGGAAAGAAAAATAGATCTGGAGGAATGGACGGCTAACACTGAAGACAGCCAGGATAGAGTAATGAGAATAGATACCAGCCAGATAGAACCACAGGTGGCAGAACCTCCTTTACCCGGTAACAGCAAAAGTGTTTACCAGTACAGTGATGTGAGAATTGACCAGGTAGTTATCGGTTCCTGTACCAATGGCCGAATTTCTGATTTACGTCAGGCTGCCTCAATCTTCCGTTTTGGCTCCGTCCACCCTGAGGTCAGAACTATTATTATTCCAGCAACACAAAAAATTTACCGCCAGGCGTTAGCAGAAGGATTGATTGATATCTTTCTTCAGGCTGGCTGTGTCATCAGCCCACCAACCTGTGGTCCGTGTCTGGGGGGACATATGGGGGTGCTGGGAGAAGATGAGGTGGCTATCGCCACTACTAACCGTAACTTTATAGGAAGAATGGGTCATCCCAAAAGCCGGGTTTATCTTTCCAACCCGGCAGTAGCAGCTGCTTCCGCCATAAAAGGAAAAATTGCTCATCCCGAAGAGGTGTTAAAATGATCATAGAAGGAAAAGCCTGGGTTGTTGGTGACCATGTGAATACGGATGACATTATTCCTGCCCGTTATCTGAACACTACAGACAAAAAAGAACTGGCGGTTCACTGTCTGGAAAACACCAGACCCGGGCTGGTCAGCATCATAAAACCAGGAGATATTCTTGTAGCCGGGGAAAATTTTGGGTGTGGGTCAAGTCGCGAACATGCACCCATAGCCATAAAACAGGCTGGATTTGCCGCAGTGATTGCCTGTAGTTTTGCCCGTATTTTCTTCCGCAATGCGATTAACATCGGGCTTCCTGTAATAGAAACAAACCAGGCCAGCCAGATATGTGAAGGTGATTGCCTGCAGATATATCTCCAGAAAGGATTGATAATAGATGTTACTCAAAACCGTAGTTTCCACTGGCCGGGATATCCTGCCTTTTTGCAAGAACTTATTACAGCTGGAGGATTGATAGAATGGGTGAAAAGAAAGTATATAAAATCGGAGTAGTGCCTGGAGATGGTATCGGTCCAGAAATCATACGGGAGGGGATGAAGGTTCTGCGAGTTGCTGCGCAGCGATTCGGTTTTTTGCTGGAAGAAGTAGAATTTGACTTTTCTGGTGAACGTTATCTTCAGACAGGCAAACTTGTAGAAGACCAGGATATAAACAACCTGAAGAAACTGGATGCCATCTACCTTGGAGCCGTAGGACATCCGGAAGTCCCTCCAGGAATACTGGAAAAAGGTGTCTTGCTGAAGATGCGTTTTGAACTGGACCAGTATATTAACCTGAGACCGGTGAAACTTTATCCTGGCGTAGAGACACCCCTGAAAGATAAGAAGCCAGAAGATATAGATTACGTTGTCGTGAGAGAAAATACAGAGGGAACCTACTGTGGCATCGGTGGTTTTTTCAAGAAAGGTACAAAAGAAGAAGTAGCCACCCAGCTGGAAGTTAATACCCGCTACGGGGTGGAACGCTGTCTGCGGTACGCTTTCCAGCTGGCTAAAAGAAGAGCCCGCAAGAAAACTGTCACGGTGGTGGACAAAGCCAATGTTCTCACTTATGCCGGGGATCTGTGGCGCCGGACAGCACATGAAGTTGCTAAAGAATATCCGGACATAAAACTGGACTTTGCCTTTGTTGATGCCACCTGTATGTGGATGGTGAAAAATCCGGAATGGTTTGATGTTATCGCCACCAACAACATGTTTGGAGATATTATTACAGACCTTGCTGCTATTACCCAGGGCGGATTAGGAATTGCTGCTGGTGGTAACATCAATCCAGAGGGAGTTAGTATGTTTGAACCCATTCACGGTTCTGCTCCCAAATATGCTGGAAAAAATATGGCCTGTCCTCTGGCAACAATTGCCGCTGGCGCCATGATGCTGGAAACTCTTGGCCAGGTTCAAGCCAGCCAGATAATAGAAAAGGCTATTATCAAAGCTACTGGAGAAAAATACCTGAAAAGTTTAGAAGCCGGAAAGATGGGTTTAACTACCTCAGAAGTTGGTGACCTTATTGCTGATTTCGTAAAAAAGATATAGAATAAGGGCTGGATTCTCTCTGGCGAAAGGAGAAAATGGAAAAAATCAGCTCTCTCTGGCAGACTGCCTGGGTAAAATATTTTAAACTGGTAGAAACTTCTACCCTGACGTTAAAAATTCTGGTGTGTGTGTTTTTCACTATCATCATAGGCTTGTCCGGTCAGGTGCGCATTTTACTCCCTTTTACACCGGTGCCCATCACAGGACAGGTGTATATGGTTTTGCTTTCCGGGGCCCTCATGGGTAGAGGGGCGGCATTTTCCCTGTTGCTTTATCTTCTGGGGGGAATGGCTGGAATACCATGGTTTGCTGCTGCCAGGTCCGGTTTTCTTTTTCCCACTTTTGGTTATCTCCTGGGATTTGTTCCCGCAAGTTTTATCGTAGGCTTTTTTACAGAAAAATCCAGCTATTACCGGAAACTGACCGGTCAGATTTCAGCGATGTCACTGGCAATAGCCATCATCTATGGCTGTGGTATAACCTGGCTTTCTGTATACCTTGGAATTAACTGGAAAAAAGCATTTCTAATGGGAGCTGCACCTTTTATCCCCTTTGATGTGGTCAAGGCATATCTGGCAGCCTGGACTGCCTATACCATTTTACCTGCCCGCAAATGATGCTGGAGGAAAGGTAAAAATCTAAAACTCAGGAAGGAGCAATGGAAAAAAAGAAGTTTTCTGTGGCTGTTGTAGGTGTGGGTATGGTAGGTAAGAAAATGGTAGAAATTCTTCTGGAAAGGAGATTTCCCTGTAAGTCACTTAAGGTTTTAGCCACGAGAAAACGGGAGGAGATAATCTCAGGCGAGAAATTTATGGTGGAAGAGACCACTGCTGACTCCTTCCAGGGGATTGATATTGCTTTCTTTGCCGGCACAGAAGGAGAAAAAGGCGCCGGTAAAGCCTTTGCCAGACAGGTTTCTGTCAGGGGAACCGTGGTTATTGATAACGGCAGTGATTTCCGGATGGACCCCGACGTACCGCTGGTTGTTCCTGAGGTAAACCCGCAGGCACTGAAGAATCATCACAACCTCATCGCCAATCCTAATTGTTCCACCATACAGATGGTGATGGTGCTGGCACCATTGCACCTTTCGTTTGGTCTGAAAAGGGTAATCGTATCCACTTATCAGGCAGTCTCGGGTACTGGAAGACAGGCAGTGGAAGAACTGAACAAGCAAGTTCATGCCTACATTTCTGGCAGCTCACTGATTAGTGAAGTTTATCCCCATCCCATTGCTTTTAACATCCTGCCCCAGATTGGAACTGTCTCAGAAGAATTTCCCGGTTACTACACGGAAGAAGTTAAGATGATTAAAGAAACCCGCAAGATAATGGATTTGCCTGAACTTCTCCTTTCTGCTACCTGCGTACGGGTACCGGTCTTCAATGGACATTGTGAAAGTCTAACCGTGGAGCTGGAAAGGGAAGCTACACCAGAGCAGGCCAGAGAAATCTTACGGAAATGGCCGGGAATTCAGGTAGTGGATGCACCGGAAAAGTCTGAGTATCCCCTGCCGGTCAGGGCTTCAGGTAGTGATGATGTTTTTGTGGGCAGAATCAGACGCAACCCTGCCTTTTCCCACGCCCTGGATATCTGGGTAGCAGCAGATAACATCAGAAAAGGCGCAGCAGTTAATGCTGTCCAGATTGCGGAAGAAATGCTCAGACAGGGACTGCTGTAAGCTCTACTTACCGGGTACTTTTCAAAGTTTTAGCAGAGAACTTACCTGGTATCCAGCAAGTTTGGCCCGACCATTAAGGTCTTTCAACTCTATAAGAAAAACAACACCTGCTACTTTTGCACCACAGTTTTCAATCAATTTACAACAGGCTGCCGCAGTTCCACCTGTCGCCAGCAGATCATCCACCAGAACCACTTGCTCACCTAACCTGAGACTATCACGGTGGATTTCCAGTGTATCGGTGCCATATTCCAGATCATAACTCACTTTTATTTTCTCCCAGGGCAGTTTTCCAGACTTACGCACAGGTACAAAACCTTTACCCAGAGCATAAGCCAGAGCTGAACCGAAGATGAAACCCCTTGATTCAATAGCCACTATTTTATCTACCCGGCCAGGACAGATTTTCATCAGCTGTTTGATAGCTGTAGAAAAGGCATCTGCATCCTCCAGAAGTGGTGTAATATCCCGGAAAAGAATTCCTGGTTTGGGAAAATCAGGCACTTGTCTGATGAATCGGGCTATCTTTTTCATGTCTCATCTTCCTCCATTCTTTCTGCAGTTTGGCCAGACACGTTTGAATAATCTGGTGAACCCTCTGCCGGCTGATGCCAAACTGCAAGGCTATTTCTTTGTAACTGTAAGGGCGAGAATAACCAATTCCATAATGAAGCTTCAGAACCTTAAACCAGACTTCCGTTTTACCCCTTTTTTCCTTTTCCGCCAGCCGGTGGAATATGCTTTCTAAAAGGTCCTTCTGCCTCAGCATTTCTGCTACAGAAAGACCCCGTCCGGAGGAAAAGTCCATCACTTCAAACAGTTCTGTTCTTTCCCCATCATCATCCAGAAAGGAAGTAGAAACCCTGATGTGCTGCCCGTAGCGAAAAAACTTGTTAAGCACTTCCACCGGCATTTTCATTTCCTGAGCTAACTCGGAAGCGGTAGGAGCTCTCCCGTAAGTCTGCTGATATCTCTGCTTAATCTCTTCACACCGGTCCTTAAACTCCTTGAGTTTTTCAGGAATTTTAAACAGTTCAAATTCCTTCATAACGGCTCTCAGGATATATCTTTTAATCCAGAAATAGGCATACGTACCAAATCTGACCTTATGGGAAGGTTTAAACTTTTCTAAAGCCCGCAGAAGCCCCATATTACCCTCCACCACAAGGTCATCAATGACATCAGGAGTGAAAGCATACTTTTTAGCCAGAGATACTACCAGACCCTGATGGTGCTGAACAAAAATCTCCCTGGCCTGCGTATCACCGCGCTTTGCCAGTTCCATTAATTTCTTTTCTGAGAAATCCCTGTATTTCTTTTGCATAGGTTTCAATAAACTCCTTCGTCTTGCTCTTCAACAGTTCCCAATCAGCCTCTTTAGCTCCCCTGCCCTTAGCAAAAGTTTTGCTGCCGCCGCCTCCGCCTTTTATCACTGCAGAAAGAACTTTAATCAAGGAACTGGCAGCTATTACATCTGCCAGTTCCTTACTAATTTTGATGACCAGAAAAAGTTTCTGGTTCAACTCGGCACCCAGCACCACGACAGCCGGAGATAACTCTGCCTCCACTCTGTCTGCCAGAAATCCGAGACTATCTTGCTGCCAGACTTTAACCCGGGCGACGACCAGAGCTATCTCTTTCCCTTTCAGCTGAACCTTTTCCGCTTCTTTCACCAGTTTTAGAAAAGTATGCTGGATAATCAGGTCTTCAGCCAGCCGCAACTGTCGCTCTTTCTCTTTCAGCTGCTCCATCATTTTCCCCACTCGTTCATAAACCCTTTCCCTGGGTGCTTCCAGCAATTCTGCAGTTTTGTCCAGAACTTCCACCCACTGATTGAGCCAGTTGACCGCTGACAGGCGGGTCAGGGCTTCTATCCGTCTCAGGTTCTTTCCAATGCTGGTAAAACCGATGATTTTAAATATACCAATCTGTCCTGTTGTTTCCACATGCGTTCCGCCGCAGACTTCAATATGGTAATCTCCAGTATATACAGTGCGGACCTTCTCCCCGTACCGGGGAAGGAAAAGAGCTACTGCTCCCTCACAGATAGCCTCCTCCAGAGCCAGTTCCTTTATTTTCACAGGAGTATCTGCAAAAATTTTCTCCTGGATAAGCTGTTCTACCTGCTTTAATTCCTCTTTCGTTAAATCTTTAAAACAGATGAAATCAAAACGCAGTCTGTCCGGTCCTACGTAACTGCCTGCCTGTCTGGTTTCCGGGCCAAACAAATGTCTTAAAGCAAAATGGAGAAGATGGGTTGCTGTATGGTTAGCTGAAGTGGCCTGTCTCCTTTCCTTATCAACCTCACCCGTCAATTCCACGCCCGGGGATAGAACCTCAAGTTTTCCTTCTTTCAGGTAGCCAAGATGATAAATTACACCTTTTTCATCAATCTGGGTATCAATTACCCGGAAACGAAACCCTGCACCGACCAAAAATCCCTGGTCTCCAACCTGACCACCCTTTTCCGGATAAAAGGCTGTGGCCTCCGTTACTGCCTGCAACAGATTATCCTTTTTTTTCCGGAAGAGGCCTACTAAATGCGATTTAAAAGTGAGTGTTTCATAACCAAGGAAAAGTGTCTCTGAGACCTTTGCCGGTGAAAAAACCACTTCTACATTTTCTCCAAATGCTGAAGTCCTGCGGGACCTTTCTTTCTCCTCAGAGAGAAGTTTCTCCAATCCTTCCCAGTCCACCTTTAAACCTTCCTCCTGGGCCAGTTTAGCCAGAAGGTCGCGCCTGATTCCCAGCGTGCCATAAAGCTTAAACGCTAACCAGCCAGGAATAATCCTGTCAGAGAGAACTTCCTGTTTGATGTATTCTCTGAACCTGCGAGATGAAAATTCTGACGTGGACTGAAATCTTTCTTCTTCTTCCCGCAGCACCCGGCAGATGAGTTCCTGATGCTGTTTTATACTGGGGTAGACTGACCCCATCGTTTCCACAATTGCCGGAACCAGCAAAGAAAGGAATGGTTCATTCAATCCCAGTTCCATGCCAGAAACAGCTGCTCTTCTGATTAAATTTCTTAAGACATATTCTCGTCCCTCGTTACCCGGTACAAGACCCTCATCTATCAGGAAGACAGCAGCCCGGATATGGTCAGAGATAATACGAAAGGGAACAGTTTTTTCCGGATGCTGGTAGTTCTGATTGGAGATTTTTTCCAGAACAGAAATAAGCGGTCGGAAAATGTCAGTTTCGTAGTTAGAGCTAACTTTTTGTTGAATACGACAGATTCTTTCCAGTCCCATGCCTGTGTCCACTCCCCTCCTCTTAAGCGGAATTCTCTTACCATCAGCCTGCTGGTCATATTGAGGGAAAACCAGGTTCCAGAATTCCAGAAAGCGGCCACAATCACATCCCGGCTGACAGCCGGGACCACAGGAATGATCTTGCCCGAAATCATAGTAAAGCTCAGTACATGGTCCACATGGTCCTGTGTCTCCAGCAGGACCCCAGAAATTATCTCTGGCACCAAGCTTTACTAACCTTTCCGCAGGCAGGTAATCTAACCAGAAGTTCCTGGTTTCCTCATCCTCCTGGTAGTAAGAAACCCAGACACGCGCTAAAGGTATTTCCAGAACTCCGGTAACAAACTCATAAGCCCAGGTAATCGCCTCTTTTTTGAAGTAGTCACCAAAGGAAAAATTTCCCAGCATCTCAAAAAAGGTATGATGCTTCTGACTACGGCCCACCATTTCCAGATCACTGTCCTTACCTCCAGCCCGAAGACTTTTCTGACAGGAGGTGGCCCTTTTATAAGGTAAAGGCGTGTCGGTTGCCCAGAATCTTTTAAATTGCACCATACCGGCACTGGTAAAAAGCAGAGTCGGGTCTTCCACCGGTATAAGACTGCTGCTGGGTACTATCTGGTGGCCACGTTCCTGAAAGAATTTTAAATACGCACTCCTTATTTCTGTACTAGTCTGTATCATACATCTCCTTCCTCAATTTCCTTAATGTTTCCGCAGAAAAACCACGGCTCCTCAGGGATAGCTCTGAGACTTTTTTCCCTCTTTTTAACCTTCTGGCTAAGTATGCCCTGGCAGCTGCCAGTTCCTGCTGGTAGTCAAACTTAGCGGCTAACTGCTTAATCAGCCAGGAAGGAAAACCTCTTCGTTCCAGTAATGCCTGGATGTAAAGCCAGCCGTGACCTGAAGCAAGTTTTTCCTTCACCAGTCTAAAAGCCAGTTGTTCATCCCGGATAAGCCCTTTTTCTTCTAAATATGCCAGTACCTCTTCCGCCTGCTGAACACTTCCCCTGCTGCTGAGCCTACAAGCCAGCTCCTGCCGGCTGTAATCCCGCCTTCCCAGCAACCTGAAGGCGTAACCCAGCAGATTTTTGTTCCTCACAAAAGTAAATTAAAGAGAAACCAGCCGCCTTCCCGCAGTTTAAGATGATTTAACCCTGACCCAGGTACGTTGTTTGATAGATTCTTCCACTGCCTGCAACACTTCCTGGCATTTTACCCCATCATGAAAATTGGGACTGGGATTTTCCTTCCGGGATAAAGAAGAAACTAAATCAGCCACCATGTTCACAAAAGATTCTCCATAGCCGATAATGTGACCCGCTGGCCACCAGTTCCCGGCATAAGGATGGGAAGCCTCAGTAGCTAAAATCGTACGAAATCCTCTTGTTGCTTCTTCGTCATCCTGGCTATAATACTGGAGTTCGTTCAGATTTTCCAGGTTAAATACAATGCTTCCCCGGCTCCCGTTAATCTCAAACCGCTGTCCGTTCTTGCGTCCCTGAGCAAAACGCGTAGCTTCAAAAGAACCGATGGCACCATTCTTAAAGCGTGCCAGAAACAGGGTGGCGTCATCAACCGTCACCTGGCCTTTCCGGGACGATTTCTCTGTTACCACCAGCCCTGTTGTTAAATCGCCCTTCTCTTCCAGAAGCGGTCGTTTTTCAATGAATGTTTCGCTCATACCAACAACTTCTTCAAACTCTCCTACCAGAAACCTTGCTAAATCAATCAGATGAGCATTAAGGTCCCCGTGGGCACCAGAACCAGCTATATCCCGTTGCAACCTCCAGACCAGAGGGAACTCAGGGTCAATAATCCAGTCCTGTAAGTAGACAGCCCTCATATGATAAATCTTCCCTAATTTCCCATGACTGATTAACTTCTGGGCTAAGGCTACTGCTGGCAGTTTTCGATAGTTAAAACAAATTGCGTGCTTGACTCCATACCTTTCCACAGCATCCAGCATGGCATAGGCATCCTCCAGAGAAGCTGCCAGCGGCTTCTCACAAAAAATGTTTTTGCCCTCCCTGGCAGCCTCAATCACGATTTCTTTATGAGCATTAGGTGGAGTGACTACATCAATTAAATCTATATCCTTTCTTCTGACTACTTTTTTCCAGTCTGTTTCGCACTCTGCCCAGCCAAACTTCTCACAGGCTACCTGTAAGGGCTTCTCCGTCCGACCACAGATGACCTGTTTAATAACTTTAACTGGCAGGTCAAAAAAGAGATTAACATTGGTATAGGCAAAAGAGTGGGCTTTCCCCATAAACTTATAACCGATTAAAGCTACTTTCAATTCCTTCATGCTCTCCTCCTTTTAATTAGCTTTTTTAGCGGAAGCAGAAAAAGCTTTTTCCCTGATTTCCTTTTCTATCTTTGCTGCCAGCTCCACGTCTTCTTTCAGCCGTTTCATCGCTGCTTCTTTCCCCTGGCCCAGTGCCTTATCGCCATAGTTAAAGTAAGACCCCTTCTTCTCAATCACTCCGTAGGAAATCCCGGCATCAAGAAGGGAACTCTCCCGGGAAATACCCTGTCCGTAATAGATATCAATTTCTGCTTCCCGGAAAGGCGGTGCTACTTTGTTCTTCACTACCTTAACCCGGACTGTACTGCCGACAATATCATTACCTGACTTTATACTCTCCACGCGGCGGACTTCCATCCGGACAGAAGCATAAAACTTAAGCGCCCTACCCCCTGGTGTTGTCTCCGGGTTACCGAAAAATACACCAATTTTCTCCCTGACCTGGTTAATAAAGATAGCCGCTGTTTTTGACTTGCTGATGTAACCTGTCAACTTGCGCAGTGCCTGAGACATCAGACGAGCCTGCAATCCCATCACAGATTCGCCCATTTCTCCCTCCAGCTCTGCTCGTGGAACCAGCGCTGCTACGGAATCAACCACCACTACATCTATAGCATTGCTTCTGATAAGTGCCTCTGCAATCTCCAGCGCCTGCTCCCCGGTATCAGGCTGGCTGATTAACAGGTCATCCAGATTTACTCCCAGCCTTCTGGCATAGGAAGGGTCTAAAGCATGTTCCGCATCTATAAAAGCTACCTGCCCTCCCCCCTTCTGGGCTTCAGCCAGTATGTGTAAAGCCAGAGTAGTCTTCCCTGAAGCCTCCTGCCCGAAAATCTCGGTTACCCTGCCTCTGGGAATGCCCCCCACTCCCAGGGCTAAATCAAGAGAAATCGCCCCTGTCGGAATCACATCAACTTCTATATGGGCTTTCTCTCCCAGACGCATAATGGCACCTTTCCCAAATTCCTTTTCAATCTGGTCAATTGCCAGCGAAAGAGCTTTATCCTTGTCCATGTTTTCCTCCAGGTGAGGCAAAAGTGGAAATTTTTCCCGTAAGAGTAAAGTTTTTGAGCGTTGTATAGACAGGTCCTTCAGGAGTTAAACGGCTTTCCACCAGAGAAAGCGATGTCACTGGAGATTTCCCGAATGTTTTCTCTTCCCACTGCCTGACAAACTTTTCTATTTCTCCCCGGGCAGGAGGTCGCCGAAATCTTACAATGGTAATGTGTTCCTGAAATCTGCCTTCTCTTTTTATCCCCTGGTTTTCCAGAAGATCCTCTAAATTTCTGTAGATTGCCCCGGGAATACCTTTGCCATCAGCTCCCACCCAGAATAGTCTAACTTCTCTTTTTTCCGGGAAAACACCAGCGCCCTTTGCTTCCAGCACAAAGGGAGCAAACTTTCTACTAACTTCCTCCAGGCAGCTGGCAAGTTCCGGTAAACTGTCCTCTGGTCTTTCTCCGAGGAATTTTAATGTCAGGTGCAGGTTATCAGCCGGAAGCTTCCGGCCTTCCGGGAACTTCTCCACAACCTGCTCCTGAAGAGAAACAAGAGCTCTTTTAGTTTCCTCTGCAAGCCAGATAGCAATAAAAAGTCGCATTGACAGCCAGTTGCCCCGGCAATTTCTTTACTTCTTCAACCAGGGCATCATTTCCCGCATCTTTTTTCCCACTGTTTCAATAAGATGCGCTTCTGCCTTCTTCTCTAAGGCGTTAAAAACAGGTCTTCCTACTCTATTTTCCACTATCCATTCCCTGGCAAATTCCCCATCCTGAATTTCTTTTAAGAGCTTCTTCATTTCCTGACGGACCCCGGCGTTGATAATCCTCGGTCCACGGGTCATATCCCCATACTCAGCCGTGTCACTGATAACCTTCCTCATACCCTGAATTCCCCTTTCCACTATCAAATCCACAATTAACTTTAACTCGTGACAGGTTTCATAGTAGGCTAACTCCGGCTGGTAACCGGCTTCTACCAGAGTATCGAAAGCCGCCCGAATCAGCTCTGTAACACCCCCGCACAAAACTGCCTGCTCTCCAAAAAGGTCTGTTTCTGTTTCCTCTTTAAAAGTCGTCTCCACCACACCACAACGCGTACCACCAAGAGCCCCGGCATACGCCAGGGAAATTTTCAGCGCCTTTCCAGTAAAATCCTGATACACAGCCACAAGGCAGGGTACACCTTTTCCCTGGACAAACTGTTCCCGCACCAGGTCCCCGGGACCTTTAGGAGCCACCATAAAGACATCTACTGTGGAAGGCGGGACAATCTGGTTAAAATGAATAGAAAAACCGTGAGCAAAACCAAGAGCCTTGCCTTCTGTCAGGTTTTCCTTTACCTGCTCAGTATAAACTGAGGGCTGAAGGTTATCCTGTACCAGCATCATCACTACATCGCACCGGGAGACCAGAGTATTAGCCGGCAAAGGCTGGAATTTATCCTTTTCTGCCTTCTGCCAGTTGGCAGTCCCTGGCAGTTCGCTCACCATAACCTCCAGACCGCTATCCCGGAGATTAAGGGCATGCGCCCTTCCCTGACTCCCGTAACCGATAATACCAACTTTTTTCCCTTCCAAAACTTTAAGGTCAGCATCAGAATCGTAGTAAATGCGAGCCACTATTCCCTCCTGGTTAAGAACAAAAAAGGTTCACTTGCCAAATTCCCGGGTAATAGCAATCCGTCCTGTCCTGATAATTTCCTGAATGCCAAAGGTGCGTAAAAGTTCCAGCAAAGCTTTAACCTTGGAAGAACTTCCAACCACTTCCACCGTTAAGGTTTTCTTTCCTACATCAACAACCCTTGCCCGGAAGATAGAAACCAGCTGCATAACCTCCAGTCTACTGCTGGCATTGGCTGTATGTACCTTTACCAGCGCCAGTTCCCGGTCAATAAACTCCTGACCGGTGATATCCTGAACCTTAATCACATCAACCAGTTTGTTGAGCTGCTTGTATATCTGTTCCAGGACATCTTCTTCACCCCTGACGACTATCGTCATCATAGAAACGGTTGGGTCTTCTGTTTCCGCCACACAAAGGCTGTCAATGTTGTAACCTCTTGCGGAAAACAACCCGGCAATCCTTGCCAGGACCCCGAATCTGTTCTCCACCGTAACGGAAATTATATGCCCCTTCTGATTACCTTTACCTTTCTGCAGGTTCATCTTTTTCTCTCAAAATGCCGCCTTTTAAGCAAGCCCATCAATCATCTCATCCAGTGAAGCACCTGCCGGAACCATAGGGAAAACATTTTCTTCCCGTTCTACCTGACAGTCTACCAGAACAGGTCTTTGCCTTTCTGCTAAGGCTTGCTTTAAAACAGGTTCCAGCTGATCAGGGCTTTTTACTCTCAATCCCAGGGCACCATAGGCTTCAGCCAGTTTCACAAAATCAGGCTCTGCTCCTTGAAGACAGGTAAAAGCGTAGCGGCGTCTATAAAAAAGCTGCTGCCACTGTCTGACCATACCAAGGCAGCAATTGTTAAGGACAATCACCTTTACAGGAAGATGATTACTTACCGCAGTAGCCAGCTCCTGAATATTCATCTGGATGCTTCCATCTCCGGCTATGTCAATCACTGTCGCTTCCGGATGAGCCACCTGAGCCCCGATAGCAGCAGGGAAACCAAATCCCATTGTTCCCAGCCCCCCTGAGGTGATAAGCGTCCGGGGTTTTCTAAACCGGTAAAACTGGGCTGTCCACATCTGGTTCTGACCCACCTCCGTGCAGATGATAGCCTGGCCCCTGGTAAGATGGGAAATAGTTTCAATAACCATCTGTGGCTTCAATCCATCTGGTTCGTAAACTACCGGATAACGTTCTTTCCACTGATTGATTTCTTTATGCCACTTCTCCAGGGATAGCGGCTCCACCATTTCTATCAGTTTGCCCAGAACATTTTTGACATCACCGACAATAGGAATGTCCACCCGCACATTTTTACTGATAGCAGCCGGGTCTATATCAATATGGATAATTTGGGCTGAGGGAGCAAACTTATCCAGTTTTCCTGTAACCCTGTCATCAAAACGGCATCCCATAGCAATAAGGACATCAGCCTCCATCACCGCGTAATTGGCATATCTTGTGCCATGCATTCCCAGCATCCCCAGGGAAAGTCTGTGGTCAGAAGGAAGACTTCCCAGACCCATCAGGGTAAAAGCTACAGGAATACCGGTTTTTTCCACAAAGGACTGAAGTCTTTCACTGGCATTGCTCAGGATTACTCCTCCCCCTGCTAAAATTACCGGTCGCTGTGCCTGGCAGATAAGTCTGGCAGCCTTTTGTAATTGAAGAGGATGCCCGTGATATGTAGGCCGGTAACTTCTCAATTCTACCTTTTCCGGAAAATCAGCTTTCCCTTCAGCCCTTTGAACATCAACCGGCAAATCTATGAGCACCGGTCCTGGTCTACCTGTGGAGGCTATATGAAACGCTTCTCTGATAACCCTCGGCAGTTCAGCCACATTCTTCACCAGATAGTTATGTTTTGTTATTGGTCTGGTAATACCGGTAGTATCCACTTCCTGGAAGGCATCATTACCAATAAGGTGCGTGGCTACCTGTCCGGTGATAGCAACAATAGGAATAGAATCCATATAGGCTGTGGCGATACCTGTAACCAGGTTAGTGGAACCAGGTCCTGAAGTCGCCATACAGACCCCTACCTTACCGGATGCTCTGGCATACCCATCAGCGGCATGGGCTGCACCCTGCTCATGTCTTACGAGAATAAAACGCAGACCACAATTAAAGAGATGGTCGCACAATGGCAAAACAGAACCACCCGGATAACCAAAGATTACCTCTACCCCTTCTCTTTTCAACCCTTCAATCAGGATTTCTGAACCGGTCATTCCTGTCCCTTTCTTCTTCAGACATTATAATAAATCCTGTAACAGTCCGCAAATAAAACTTTTCTCCCTGCTATCCAGAGAAAAGCGCAGTTTCAGCAGACAACGATATCTTCTCTTTCCGAACCAACAGAAACAAGACTTATCCTGGTCTCTATAAGTTCCTCAATTGTTTCCAGATAACGGCGGGCTGCTTCCGGCAGTTTTTTGAAACTTCTAACGTGAGAGATGTCCTCAGACCATCCATCCATTTCTTTATAAACTGGTGTCACCTCAGAAAATACCTTTGTTTGCAATGGATAAGCGGTAAGAACTTTTTCTCCACAACGGTAACCGGTGGCAATATTTATCTTCTTTAAACCGGAAAGAATATCAAGCTTGGTGATAACTATTTCCTGGCATCCATTGAGTTTACAACTGTATTTGACCATAACACAGTCAAACCACCCGCATCTTCTTGGCCTTCCCGTGGTAGCACCAAACTCGTTCCCGGTTTGCCTGAGGGTATCCGCCAGAAGACCATGTACTTCAGCAGGAAAAGGACCTTCGCCAACTCTGGTAGTATAAGCCTTGGCTACTCCAATCACCCTGGTAATTTTGTGCGGAGCCAATCCCAGACCAGTACAGGCACCCCCAGCTACCGGATGGGAAGCAGTAACATAGGGATATGTTCCGAAATCTATGTCCAGAAATGTTCCCTGAGCACCCTCTGCCAGAACCTTTTTCCCTTTCTTCAAAGCCTCGTCAAGGTAAAGGGCGGTATCAGTTACCAGGGGACGGATAAACTCCCGGAGCTTTCCGTATTCACTTTCTATAAAGGCAGTATCTACTGGTTTTTGTCCGTAGTAGTTCTGAAGCAAAAAGTTCTTAAATTCCATAACAGCCATTAATTTTTCGTGAAAGACAGATTCATCCAGAAAATCTACCACCCGGATACCAAGGCGGCTATACTTATCTGCGTAGGTAGTTCCAATACCCCGGCCTGTGGTACCAATAGCGCTTTTTCCTTTTCTTTTTTCTTCAAGTTTTTCCAGTAATTTGTGGTAGGGTAAAGTAAGATGGGCATTTTCTGCCACCAGAAGTCTATTTCTCACATCTACCCCGTTTTTCTCCAGATCCTTAATTTCCTCAACAAGGGAAAAGGGGTCTACAACTGTTCCATTACCAATGATACAAATCTTTCCCGGATGAAGAATGCCAGAGGGAACAAGATGAAAAACATATTTGTTCTTGCCCACAACAACCGTGTGTCCGGCATTAGCACCACCTTGATACCTGGCAACAATATCCACTTCCTCAGCCAGAAAATCAACAATCTTGCCTTTTCCTTCATCTCCCCATTGTGTGCCCACCAGAACGCTGACCATTTTCCTCCTGCAGAAACAAAGTTTTGAGAAGTTAAAGCTTCGCCAGGATGGCTTCTCCCATTTCCCGTGTTCCTACGGCGGAAGAATCCCCCGGGGCTTTAAAATCATAGGTCACATATTTTCCTTCCCTGATAACCTCAGATAAAGCATCTTCCAGTCTTCTGGCCGCCTGTACCTGGCCAAGGTATTCCAGCATAAGCACACCTGCCAGAATCAGCCCTGAGGGATTAACTTTATTCTGTCCTTTATACTTGGGTGCACTGCCATGGGTCGCTTCAAAGATGGCTACCTCTTCACCGATATTGGCTCCTCCGGAAAGCCCCAGCCCACCCACCAGACCGGCACACAAATCAGAAAGGATATCACCATAAAGGTTAGGACAGACTATAACATCATAAAGTTCTGGTTTTTGAACCAGCTGCATTGCCATATTGTCTACAATCCGGTCTTCAAACTCCAATGTGAGGTACTGACTGGCTAAATTCCTGGCTACCTCCAGAAAAAGCCCGTCTGTGTATTTCATGATATTAGCCTTATGGACAGCAGTTACTTTCCTCCGGTTGTTCTTTAGAGCGTATTCAAAAGCAAAGCGAAGAATACGTTCAGAATTCGTTACAGAAATGGGTTTAATACTGATACCAGAATCAGGTAGAATCTGGCAGCCGGTTGTCTCCTGGATAAAATCAATCAACCGCGTTGTTTCTGGCTTACCCCTGGCAAACTCCACACCAGCATAAAGGTCTTCCATATTCTCCCTGATGACCACCAGATCCACCTTTTCAAATTTTGTCCTTACTCCCTGGTAAATCTTGAAAGGACGCAGACAAACATAAAGATGAAACTTCTGTCTCAGCGACACATTAACACTTCTAAAACCAGTACCAACAGGCGTGGTCAGTGGTGCTTTTAAACAGATTTTATTACGCTGGATGGAATTAATTGTTTCTTCCGGCAATGGTGTTCCGTACTTTTCTAAAGCAGCCTCTCCTGCCAGTTGAATATCCCAGTCAATTCCAGTGTTCAGCGCATCTATACAACGTTTAGCCACTTCTGTAATCTCAGGCCCGATTCCATCACCAGGAATAAGTGTCACAGTATACTGGCCCATTATCCTTCCCTTTAAATATTAAACCTTCCATGTTTACGCAGGTAGGCGACAACCCCTCCTGCCTGCGCAATATCTACCAGAAATTGCGGTAAACTGGAGGCTGAGATTTCCACTCCTGTGGTAATATTTTTGATTATTCCTCTGGCAATATCTGCCTCCACTATATCTTCGTCGGTGATAGCATCCGTATCAGCCTCCAGAAGGAAAAGTCCAATATTGAGAGCGTTGCGGAAAAATATCCTGGCAAAGCTTTTGGCAATTACCAGTGGTATACCAGCATGCTTAATCACCAGTGGTGCCTGTTCCCGGCTGGAACCACAGCCAAAATTTTTTCCTGCCACAAGAATATCACCTGGTTTAACCTTGCGACTGAAATCAGGGTCAAGGTCTTCCATCAGATGGCTGACCAGTTCGTTCATATCCAGAGTCTTAAACTTATACTTGCCGGAGATAATATAATCCGTGTTGATATCATCTCCAAACTTGTGAACCCTTCCTTGCAGAATCATTTCTGCCCTCCTTAAAGTAATAATTTTACAGAAAATATCTTTTTCAGGCAACACTGAGGCAAAAAGTAAGGTATTTACTTTTTCACCATTTCCTTTATCTGGCGGATAAATTCCCATTTGCCGGGGAAGTTCCAGACCGGGAAAATAGAGTTGTTCTGGAACAGGGGTTCTTCAAGATTCAAATCAGGGTAAAGAGCCTCACACATATGAAAGGTAGATGTAAAAGGAATGGGTGAGTACTCTGCTAATTTAATCCGGCAGGGATACCCTTTAAGTATCCGGATAGTTTCCAGTATTTCTGCAGGTCTCTGATCTGGCCACCCTACCATAATGTAAACACCGATGTCTTCTTTTGAAAAATTTGCTTTCACCAACCAGTCCATAACTTTCTCAAACTTCTGGAAATCTACCTTGTGAGAGGAATCAACTGTTTCCGGCTTGACACTCTCCAGGGAAAGCCGGATAGTCCTGAAACCTGATTCCTTTAAGAGGAAAGCAGTCTCAGGATTAAAGAATCTCAGGTGTAACCCGTTGGGAGAATGAAAACGTAATTTGCGGTGTATACGGCTAAGAATCTGTGCCAGGTGTTGCTCCAAACGGAAAAGCAAGGCGTCATCATAGAAAGCCACATCAACTATATCAAATCTTTCACACAGATTAGTAATTTCCTCAGCCATCTTTTCCGGCTTCCTCTGATAAACAGCCGGCTCTAAATAATGACTGGCACAGTAACGACAGCACAAAGGACAACCAGTAGAAGTCCGGACACAGATGTAGTTCAGCTTCGGATAAAGTTCCCAGGCAGGCTCAAGTTCATACCAGTGATAAGGCTGGAACTGGCTCCCGGAGAGTTTTGCCAGTGCCTGGCTGAACTTTACTAAATCCTTACCTACAAAAACGAAATCTGCTCCCATTTTCTCTGCATGCTGCGGGCATAAGGAAGCATAGATTCCCCCCAGAACAATCGGCTTTCCTGGAAAATACCTCCGGCATAACTGGACAACCTCCTTGACTCCAGGATACCAGTAGGTCATACCTGAGGAAAGAAGAATAAAATCAGGCGGGTCAATACTTTTTATATACTCTACAAAAACTTCTTCGGCCAACCCGAACCTTTTGTAGTAACGGGGAACAGCAGCATAGCATTCTGGTTTTTCTATGATTTTTGCCGGGAATTTACCACAGCCAAAAAGATTGCTTTGCGATCTGACACTCGGGTGCAGCCGGTCCATAAAATCAAAGTAGTAAACTTTCCAGTTATTCTTAAGAAGAAGCCGGGCTACCAGCAAAAAGCCCAGCGGTTTCATCCAGAGGTCATAAGCTGAAAAGTCATAAACAGGAGGATTGATAAGAAAAGCTTTCATCTTGCCAACCATCTCAAAATATTTTAAAATCTTTTCCCATGAAAGAGATTATCACATCCAGCCGGTATTACAAGAACATTGCCAGTGTTGTTGGTCCCCTTCTTCTCGTTAAAGGAATAGAAGGGGCAAGTTATGGCGAACTGGTGGAGATTATCCTGCCTGATGAGAGCACCAGAACAGGTAAGGTTCTGGAGATTGAAGGTGATACAGGTTTGATCCAGGTTTTTGAAGGTACCAGCGGACTGGACCCGACAAGAACAAGGATTCATTTCCTTGGCCGGGGTGTAGAATTTGGAGTCGGTCCGGATATCCTGGGACGTGTCTTCACAGGGCTGGGTAGCATCAGGGACGGTGGGCCCCCAATCATTCCAGAACGTATGGTCAACATCAATGGTTACCAGATTAACCCTACCAGAAGAGCTTATCCTTCTGAATTTATCCAGACAGGTATCTCTGTCATTGACGGATTGAACAGTCTGGTGCGGGGCCAGAAATTACCCATTTTCTCCGGAGCTGGCCTTCCGCACAATATTTTAGCCACTCAGATTGCCAGACAGGCCCGGATACTCGGAGAAGAAGAAAAGTTCGGTATTGTTTTTGCTTCCATGGGAATCACTTATGAAGAGGCAGAATTTTTCCTTGGAGAATTCCGGGAAGCTGGCGCTCTGGAACGCAGTGTCGTCTTCATCAACCTGGCTGACGAACCAGCCATTGAAAGAATTGCTACACCAAGGGTAGCCCTTACAGCTGCAGAGTATCTGGCTTTTGAACTGGAGATGCACATTCTGGTTATTCTCACAGATATGACCAACTATGCAGAAGCACTGCGGGAAATTTCCGCTGCTCGTAATGAAATACCCGGTCGCCGTGGTTATCCTTCCTATCTTTATACAGACCTGGCTACCATCTATGAAAGGGCTGGTCGCATTAAAGGACGCAAAGGTTCTATCACCCAGATTCCCATCCTGACCATGCCTGAGGATGATAAAACTCACCCCATCCCTGATTTAACCGGTTACATTACTGAAGGACAGATTATTTTTTCCCGGAGCCTCAATCTGAAAGGTATCTATCCACCAGTGGATGTGCTGACTTCTCTTTCCAGATTGAGAGACAAAGGAATAGGAACTGGTTCCACCCGGTTTGACCACGCTGCCTGGGCCAGCCAGCTTTTTGCCTCCTATGCCAGAGGAAAGGAAGCTGAGGAACTGGCTATGGTGTTAGGAGAAGCAGCATTAAGTGAATCAGACATAGCCCATCTGAACTTCGCCCGCGAATTTGAAGAAAAATTCATTAACCAGGGGCAAAACGAGAACAGAACCATTATCCAGACCCTGGACCTGGGCTGGTCGCTTCTGCGAAAATTGCCCAGACAGGATATCAAACGTATCCCACCGGAGATTATGGAACAATTCTGGAGCAAAAATCCCGCGGTGGAAGCTGGGGAAGAAGAATGAAAATAAAGGTAAGTCCAACAAGAATGGAGTTGCTGAAGATGAAGAGAAGGCTGGCTCTGGCGCGTCGCGGGCATAAGCTTTTGAAAGATAAAGAGGAACAGCTGCTAATGGAATTCAGACGTCTTCTCTCTGAAGTAAGGCGACAGAGAGAGGAAATAGAAAAGAGTTTTCTTCAGTTTACTGCAGAAATGCTATCTGTGCGGGGCAGGATGACTTCCGACCAGTGGGAAAGACTGCTGATTTTACCAGCAGTAGAAGTCAGGTTCTCTGTTACCAGAGAAAAAGTTTTTAATGTACCGGTGCGCCGCCTTATTTTCACGGCAGAAAAGAAACCTGTTTTTTTGCCTCCTGAAGACCCTGGTTTTGCTGTGCTGCTAAAAGAGGGACTTTCTTTGTTAGAAAGGCTCATCCTTCTGGCAAACCTGGAATCTCATCTTCTGGCTTTTGCCACAGAAATTGAAAGAACACGGCGTCGGGTTAACGCTCTGGAATATATTTTGATTCCCAACGTTGAAGAATCCATAAAATTTATTACCTTCAAACTTGCGGAAACAGAAAGGGCTTCTCTGGTGCGCCTGAAGCATATTCGCTGGGCTTAATCTTTATAGAACTGCATTAACCGGAATTATTTATTCTGGTCATCCACTTCTTTGTATTCCGCATCTACAACTTTCTCTTCTCCGGACTGCTTCTTCGGTTCTCCCGGAGCCTGCTCTGTCTGCTGAGACCCTGTTTGCTGTTTTGCCTGCTGATAAAGAATCTGGGCTAACTTATGGGAAGACTGTTCCAGATCTTCCATGGCTTTCTTGATAGCTTCCGGCTGCTTGGAATCAATACTTTTCCTCAGCTCAGCAATCTTTTGCTCAATATCCTTCCGTTCTTCTTCAGAAATCTTACCACCATGCTCCTTCAGTAACCTCTCTACCTGATAGATGAGGTTGTCACCCTGGTTGCAAAACTCAGCAATCTGGCGCCGTTTATTATCTTCAGCAGCAAATTCTTCCGCCTGCTTGACCATGCGCTCTATTTCTTCTTTTGTCAGCTTCTTAGAAGCAGTAATTTTTATGGACTGCTCTCTCTGGGTACCCAGGTCCTTAGCGGAGACCGAAAGAATCCCATCCCGGTCAATATCAAATGTTACCTCAATCTGAGGCACTCCCCTGGGAGCCGGGGGAATACCGGTAAGATGAAACCTTCCCAAGGTGAGGTTATCAGCTGCCATGGGTCTTTCACCCTGGAGCACATGCACCTCCACTTCAGACTGGTTGTCAGCTGCAGTGGTGAAAATCTGACTCTTTCTTGTGGGAATGGTGGTGTTGCGTTCAATTATCTTGGTAAAAACACCTCCCAGGGTTTCAATCCCGAGGGAAAGAGGAGTCACATCCAAGAGAAGTATATCTTTGTCCTTAAGCCCACCAGCCAGTATTGCTCCCTGGATAGCCGCACCAATGGAAACACATTCCATAGGGTCTACCCCTCTTTCTAACTTTGTTTCCAGATAGTTGCGCACAAATTCCTGTACAATGGGCATTCTGGTTGGACCACCAACCAGGATTACTCTACTGATATCCTTTCTGGTGATGCGGGCATCACTCAAAGCCTGGTCAACAGGATGTTTACATTTCTCAATAATGGGAGATACCAGGTCTTCTAATTTTGCCCTTCTGATTTTCATGGTCAGATGCTTTGGACCTGTCTGGTCAGCTGTGATAAAGGGTAGATTAATTTCTGTCTCCACGGTGGAAGACAGTTCAATCTTAGCCTTTTCTGCTGCTTCCCGGATTCTTTGCATCGCCATCTTATCATTTCGTAAATCAATACCGGTGTCTTTCTTGAATTCATCAGCGATGTAGTTTATCAAAGCATTATCCATATCCGTACCACCAAGCTGCGTATCTCCGCTGGTGGAAAGAACCTTAAATGTTCCTCTCCCCATCATTTCCATGACGGTAACATCAAGAGTTCCAGCTCCGAAATCAAAAACAATGAATCTCATCTCCTGTTCCAGCTTATCCAGACCATAGGCAAAGGCAGCTGCAGTCGGCTCGTTAATCAACCGTACCACTTCCAGCCCGGCAATAGTGCCTGCATCTTTAGTTGCCTGACGCTGGTTGTCATTGAAGTAAGCCGGTACCGTAATAACCGCTTTCTTTATAGGACGGCCAAGAAAAGTCTCTGCATCCTTTTTTATCTTCTGTAAAATAAAAGCGGAAATCTGCTGGGGAGTATAGGTCTTACCAAAAATAACATACTTATGGTCAGTGCCCATTTTCCTTTTCACAGCAATCACAGTTCCTTCCGGGTTAACAGCGGCCTGTCTTCTGGCAGGTTCCCCTACCAGAAGCTGACCATCTTTGGTAAAAGCAACATAAGAAGGGAAAGCCTTTCCCCCGACGATGGTCGTACCCTCAGCACTGGGAATAATCACTGGTTTGTTCCCTTCCATAACAGCCGCGGAAGAGTTACTCGTCCCTAAGTCTATTCCGATAATTGTTTCCATTTGCTATCCTCCTGCCTTTTGGTTTTCGTAATTTTTAGATGAGAAAATCCTTTTCTGGTTTCAGTTATCTCCGTTGCCCTCCAGGCTGGCTTAAATTCAGTGGGCGGTGAGGGATTCGAACCCCCGGCTTCCACCTTGTAAGGGTGGCACTCTCACCACTGAGTCAACCGCCCACAGATACTTGTGGCAGTTTTATTTTAGCCCGCATCCTGCTGTCCGTCAAAAAGGATTTGACTTTTGCCCTAAAAAATATTTTAATATTGCCAGTTTAACTTTTCAGTTAAGATAACTCAGCATCCAACAAGGAGGAGCAATGGCTGAGATTCTGGACACGATTAAGGACAGTATTATTAGAGGAGACGCTAAAACGGCAAAGGAAAAAGTAGAAGCTGCGATTAAGGCAAATGTCCCTGTGACTGATATCCTGAACAAAGGATTGATTGCTGGTATGCAGGTAGTGGGAGCCAAGTTTAAAGCCAATGAGTTCTATGTCCCTGAGGTCCTGATTGCCGCCAGAGCCATGAATCAGTCCATGGCGATTTTAGAACCTTATATAGTGCAGGCTGGAATCCAGCCTTTAGCGAAAGTGGCGATCGGAACAGTCAAAGGTGATTTACACGACATAGGGAAAAATTTAGTGGTGATGATGTGGAAAGGAGCAGGGCTGCAGGTGGAAGACTTGGGTATAGATGTTCCCCCGGAAAAATTTGTTGAGGCTGCCCAATCAGGAGCCCAGGTTATTGGACTTTCCGCCCTTCTGACCACCACCATGGTAGCGATGAAGGATGTGATTGAATCCCTGAAGAACGCTGGATTAAGAGACAAAGTAAAAATTATCATTGGCGGCGCACCTGTAACTCAGAATTATGCGGATGAGATTGGTGCGGATGGTTATGCACCAGACGCTGCCTCCGCGGTGGACAAGGTGAAGGAACTGCTGGCCCTTTAATTTAAAGTGCAAAAGTATCTATTGTGGCTTGCCACAGGATACCTGGTGGGAAGTATCCCCAGCGGGTATCTTCTGGTTAAAGTCTGGACCGGAAAGGATATCAGGCAGTTGGGCAGCGGCAATGTCGGAGCCACCAATGTCTACCGGGTAGTTGGTCTCATCCCTGGCACTATTGTCCTTGTTCTGGACATTGTCAAGGGATGGCTACCAGTGTGGCTGGCAGAGACTAAAACATCTTTCAGTTCAGTGGCTTTAGTGGGTATAGGCCTGACCACAGTAATCGGACATACCTTCTCTTGCTGGTTGAAAGGACGCGGGGGAAAGGGTGTCGCCACCAGTTTCGGTGTAATACTGGGGCTGTTCCCTGCTGCTGCGATAAGCTGCTTCTTATTCTGGCTGGTAGTTCTACTTCTCACAAGATATGTATCTCTGGCTTCTATGATTGCTGCTCTTTTTTTGCCTGTAACGGTGCAACTCTTCCAGCAGGACATGGTGCTCACCGCATTTGCAACAGCCGTCACGGTTGTTATTCTCTGGCGTCATAGAGAAAACATTAGAAGACTCCTTTCCCGCAGTGAACACATTTTTCTCTTTCCATGGGAACAAGAATAGGTGTTATTGGCGCAGGAGGCTGGGGTAGCTGTCTTTCTCTCCTTTTTTTGAAGAACAACCATGCAGTCACCATGTGGGAAGCTTTTCCCCAATATGCTGCTTTTCTGCAGCAACGCCGGGAAAATATTCATTTCCTGCCGGGAGTCAAGCTGCCAGAGGAATTAAAAATCTCCTCTTCCCTTTCTGAGGTAGTAACTACCAGTGAACTACTGGTGATAGCTGTCCCGACTGAGTTTTTCCGCACGACATTAAACAGGATGAAAAATTTCTATCAAAAAGACCAATCTCTTCTCATCGCTACCAAAGGGCTGGAAAGACAAACCGGGTTAACTATGTCTGAAGTTGTCCGGCAGGTCCTGGGTGAAATTCCACTGGCTGTCCTTTCCGGACCCTGTATTGCCCGGGAACTGGCTAAAGGATTTCCTTCTGCGGCCGTGGTAGCTTCGAGGAATTCAAAAGTAGCCAGCTACTTCCAGAAAGCCTTGAGCAGTGACATCTTACGGTTGTACAGTTGCTGTGACGTAAGGGGAGTGGAACTGGGAGGTGCTCTTAAAAACGTGATGGCTATTGGCGCTGGCGTGATTGATGGTCTGGGTCTGGGGGTTAACACAAAAGCAGCATATCTGACCCGCTGTCTGAAGGAAATGGTGGAGATTGGAGTTTTACTTGGCGGACAGGAGAAAACATTTTATGGCCTTTCCGGACTGGGAGATTTGTTGACCACATCTTTCAGTCCCTACAGTAGAAACCGCACTTTCGGTCAGACCATTGTCAGCTCTAACAAGGAAGAATTTTTTCGACACAGCAGGATGGTCGTGGAAGGTTATTTTACAGTTGCCAGTTTATACCGGTTTGCTGTACGCCGGAAATTACCCGCCCCTATCACCAGAGCAGTTTACCGCATTGTCTATCTTAACAGTTCCCCTGGCAAGGAACTACAAAAACTGATGACCCGGAGACTAAAATCCGAATGAAGGAACCAGAAGGAAAATTTTACACTATTGGAGAAATCAGCACGCTAACAGAAGTACCGGCTCATATACTCAGGTACTGGGAAAAGGAGTTCAGTTTCCTCAGACCTTTGCGGGACCATCGCGGTCACAGATTGTATACTACCAGAGATGTTGCTAAAATTAACCAGATTAAGGAACTGGTTTATCAGGAAGGCTACCGGTTACGCGGGGTAAAAAGAAGATTAAGACAGCAGTATCCTAAAAAACAGGTTCAATCAATAGTCGGCTTCCTGCGTCAGATTTTAAAAGAACTAAAGGAGATGGAAAAATGCTCATCATAGGTGTTCTGGCTTCAGGTGAAGGAACCAATCTGCAGGCTCTTATTGATGCCATCAAGGAGCAGAACCTGCCAGCAAAAATCGGTGTCGTCATCAGCGACAACAGACAAGCCCATGCCCTGAAACGGGCGGAAAAGGAAGGAATTCCTTCCTTTTATCTCCCGCCTGGTCCCAAAAAAACATATCTGGTGCCGGAAGTGGAAAAAGAGTATGTCGCCTGCCTTAGAAAACACAATGTGCAGCTGGTCTGTCTGGCAGGTTTTATGCGCGTCATCAAAAAAACCTTTCTTCAGGCTTTTCCCGGCCGCATTATCAACATTCACCCTTCCCTGCTGCCTGCCTTCCCGGGTCTTTATGCCTGGAAACAGGCGTTAGACTACGGAGTTAAATTCACCGGTTGCACGGTGCATTTCGTCAATGAGAAGGTTGATGCTGGCAGGATTATCCTGCAGGCAGTGGTGCCTGTTTTACCGGATGACACTCCTGAAACATTACATCGCCGCATTCAGGAAAAGGAACATCTTCTTTACCCCCTGGCGGTAAAACTAATTACTCTCGGTCAGGTCAACCTGGTGGAATAATAAATATATGAAAGCAAACATAATCTTTCGCAAAGCATTAATCAGAGATGTTGCCGGTATCAGACGGATGGTCAATGAGTTTGCCAGCAACGGAAAGATGTTGCCTCTGTCCTTCAACCAGATATATGAGCACCTGAGAGACTTCTGGGTGATAGAAAAAAATGGACGCATTATTGGCTGTGTAGCCTTGAAAGTTATCTGGAAAGACCTTGGGGAAGTTCGTTCTCTGGCTATCAATCAAAGATACCAGAAGAAAGGTTATGGACGTATCCTGATGGCTAATGTGGAAAAGGAAGCAAGAACCCTTGGACTGAAGAAGATTTTTGCCCTGACCTATGTACCACAGTTTTTTGAAAAGATGGGTTTCCAGCGAATCCCCAAGGGTAAACTTCCACATAAAATATGGCTGGATTGCATCAACTGTCCTAAATTTCCACGCTGTGACGAAATCGCTGTGCTTAAAACAATAAACAAAAATGGCTAAATATAGTCTTCTGGTCCTGTTATTTTTTCCTCTTTTTTTGATGGAGTTAGAAGCACGTGTTTTTGTAGGAGAAAACTTTTCTGTATTGCCCGAGCAGGAAATTGCAGAAGAAGTAGTTCTTTTGACCGAGACTGCTGACATTCAGGGAAAACTTCTCAAGGAGTTACTGGTAGCCACGAAGGAATTGAATCTGAAAGGCAAAGTTGCCAAGGATGTGGTAGCCGCAACATTATCTGCAGATTTCCAGGGAGAGTGCACCAGTGACATTTATCTTTTCTCCCAAAACTGCCACCTTACCGGAAAGATAGGAGGAGATGCTACCATTGTCAGCAGCCAGACGCGAGCGGAAAAAGTGACCATAGAAAGAAATCTACGACTGGTAGGAAACGATATCTTCTGGAATGGCGGAAATGTTAAAGGGAAAGCTTTTCTCTGGGCAGGCAAAGTTATTCTTGGCGGAAACTTCAATGATGTTGATGTTTACTGCCAAAGCCTCCATTTTCTACCAAAAACAGTTATCCAAGGAAACCTCACCTATTATACCCGGCAAGGTCTGCTGCTTCCTCCGGATTTGATTGTTAAAGGGAAGGTTATCTACCAGGTCCCAGCATTAGAACAATGGAAGGCACGCCTTTATCGCACTCCTTTAAAACAGCTTCTCTGGCTGGGGAAAAAAGGATTTGACTTTTTTGGTCTGCTGATACCTTTTCTGCTTTCTGTCTGGCTGACACCCAACATCCTCTCGCAAACAACCTATCTGGTAGGAGAAAAACCCTGGCGTTGTCTGATAGCAGGATTTCTTACCACTGCTTGTATCTGCTTGATTTTGGTTCTTTCTCTGATTACCATCATTGCTGCTCCTTTTGCTCTGTTAGGTACCTCTTTTTTCTTACCTGTTATTTATCTTTCCCGGGGCTTCCCCTTTTTCTATCTCGCCAGAAAAATAATGGTCCGTCTTAAAGATAATCGGTTCACCTGGGCAATCACTGTTTTTTCTGGTATAACTCTTTTTGCCCTATTTACCCGGATACCACGCATCGGACCGGTAGTTAACCTTGTCTGTCTGTTTCTGGGTTTCGGCAGTGTTGTCACTGGACGATGGCAGTTATTCCGACGTCTACGTCAGGAAGGTTTTGTCTGACATAGCTTTTTCCTAACAAAGGAGAAGAGATGAAGGTTGTTCTGGCTTATTCAGGCGGTCTGGATACTTCTGTTATTATCCACTGGTTGAAGGAAAAATTTAAGGCTGAGGTTATTGCTTATACCACCAACATTGGTCAGCCTGATAATCCGGAAAAATTGCGGCAGAAAGCACTGGCTACCGGTGCCAGCGCTTTCTACTGCGAAGATTTGCGGGACAGATTTGTCAATGAATTTATTCTGCCCTGTCTGCAGGCAGATGCACTCTACCAGGAAAAATATCCCCTGGCTACTTCCCTTTCCAGGCCCTTAATAGCCAGCGGCCAGGTAGCCATTGCCAGGAAAGAAAAGGCAGATGCTTTAGCTCATGGCTGCACAGGAAAGGGTAACGACCAGGTAAGATTTGAACTCGCTTTTCGTTTTCTCGCACCGGATTTGAAGGTAATAGCACCTGTCCGGGAATGGGAATTCCGCAGCAGGGAAGAAGAAATGGAATACGCCAGACGCCACCGGATTCCTGTTCCCACCACGATAAAGAAACCCTACTCTATTGACTGGAACCTGTGGGGAATTTCTATTGAGTGCGGCGTTCTGGAAGACCCATGGAATCAGCCTCCGGAAGATGTCTTTCAGATAACCAGTGCCCCGGAAAAAGCCCCGGCAGAAGGGGAATATGTTTTAATCGGTTTTGAAAAAGGAGTACCGGTATCTTTAAATAAACGCCTCCTTTCCCCCAGAGAAATCATTGAAAGATTGACAGAGATTGGTGGACGTCATGGCATTGGAAGAATAGATTTAATAGAGGACCGTCTGGTGGGTATCAAGTCCAGAGAAATCTATGAAGCTCCTGCTGCCACCATCTTGCACCTTGCTCATAAAGAACTGGAAAGACTGGTTATGACCAGAGAACTTTTTAACTTTAAGTTGTCTCTGGCACCCTGGTATGCTCAGCTGGTTTACTACGGCCAGTGGTTTTCAGACTTCCGACAGTGTCTGGATGGTTTTATCAAAGAAAGTCAGAAATATGTCACCGGCCAGGTCAGACTTAAACTGGTTCGGGGAAATGTTTATCTTGCTGGCCGGCGTTCACCATTTTCAGTTTACAGCGAAAGTCTGGCTACTTACAGCCAGGGTGATATTTTTGACCATACTGCTGCCAGAGGTTTCATTCAAATTTACGGACTACCAGCCCTTTTGGAGGGAGAAAGATGGAGAAAACACCAGAAGTAGCAAATTTTTTCAAAGCGATAAACTTCAACAAACCAGAGTGGATTCCAGGTTTTGTGTCCCTATTGCCAGCAACCTGGCTAAAATACGGCAAACTTCTGGAGAGGATAGTTCTGGCACACCCTCGTTTATTTCCGCATTATCACCAGGGGGATTATCTCCGGATGAAAATTCCACGTAACTATCAAAAGGGACGCTGGGTAGATGTCTGGGGTGTTACCTGGGAAGGACTGCAGGAAGGACTGGCTAATGCTCCAGTAGAATCTCTGGCTCCGTTGCAGGACTGGTCAAAACTTGATTCCTACCAGATTCCTGACCCCCTGCAGTTTGACTGGACAGGAGAAAGAATTAACTGGGCTGAAAGGGAAAAACAGCTCCAGCAGGCAAAATCACAGGGTAAGATTGCAGCTGGAGGACTTCCTCATGGTGCTATGTATATGCGTCTCTACTATCTACGGGGTTTTACCAACCTTATGCTTGACGTTGCCGACAACCAGACCCAGCTTCAAAAGTTGATTTCCCTGGTGTGTGAGTACAACCGCAAACTGGTGGACAAATGGCTATCTCTGGGAGTGGAAATGATGTTTTTTGGAGATGACCTTGGACTGCAGAAATCTCTTCCGCTAAGTCCGGAAAACTGGCGCCGGTATCTCAAGCCTGCTTTCTTTCAACTTTTTCAGCCCTGCCGACAACAGGGTGTTCTGGTAGGCTTACATACTGACGGCTATATCCTCGATATTATCCCGGACCTGGTGGAGTGCGGAGTCTGCCTCCTCAATCCACAATACCGGCCTAACACACTGGAGGGAATAAAACGTTACTGCCAGGGTGTGGTAGCGGTGAATCTGGACCTGGACAGGCAGCTTTTCCCCTTTGCTTCTCCTCAGGAAATCCGCCAGCATGTTCACCATGCCTTCAAAAGTCTCTACCTGCCAGAAGGAGGCCTGATGTTAACTGCCGAGTGTGCCCCGGATGTACCACTGGCTAATATTGCTGCCATCTGTGACGCCCTGGAGGAATTAGGATGCCGGGCAGTATAAAAAAACAACTGGACTGGCCAGAGAAAATCATGCATTACCTGGGGAGATCTTTTCTCTGCCCCTGTTGCGGAAGAAAACACACTCTAAAAATTAAAAAAATTGTCCACTCCGAGGATGCTCTAAACGAAATCTCTGCTTTTATTATCAGGTTCTGCGGGAAGGGAAAAAAGATTTTGCTTCTGGCTGATGAAAATACTTACCGTGTAGCAGGTGCCAGGCTGGAAAAAACCTTGCCCCTGTTCTTTCCCCTTTCCACTCTTATACTTAAACCCGAAGGAGAAAAATACCTTACTGCCAGGGAAGAATATCTGCCCGCGATTTTGAAAAGGGCTGAAGGTCACAGCCTGCTGGTAACAGTTGGTTCCGGAACAATTACCGACCTTGGTAAATATGCCGGGCATCTACTGAAAATACCCGTATTAAGCGTTCCTACAGCTGCCTCAATGAACGCCTATACTTCAGGGGTGGTAGCCCTGATTCGGAATAACCTGAAAGTGGCTTTTCCGGTGAGACCGGTTCTGGCAGTGTTTATAGATTCCTGTATTGTCAGAAATACTCCTTTACCCTTAATCCAGGCAGGTTTTGCTGATAGCCTGGCAAGAAGCAGCGCCCAGGCTGACTGGCAAATGGACTGTTTATTTTCCAGACAGCCTTATTGTGGACTTGCGGAAATTCTGGTGAAAAAAGTAGAAGAAAAATATCTCAGGTGCGGCAAGGCTCTGGTAAACCGGGACCCTTCCACCCTGGATCTGGTAATGCAGAGTTTAACCCTGGGTGGTCTTTCCATGCTTGTTGTCGGAAATTCTGCTCCGGCCTCAGGAGCAGAGCACCTGGTTTCTCACTTCTGGGATATGTACAGCCATCTCAGAAATAAAGAAGTTTTTGCTTACCATGGTCTTCAGGTAGGACTGGGAATTATTCTGACCAGCTGTATCTATCACCGGTTAGCCGGGCTTTCCACCAGAGAAGTCAGTGTGAGACTTAAAAGTTTTTCACCCGCAAATGAGGAAAAATTAAAAGAGGTGTTTTCCCTTTTCCCTTCCGCTCAGGAAAGTATCAGGCAACAATGGGAACAGAAACAGAAAGTTCTTTCTGTTTGCCGTTCGGCCTTACATGAGTTCTGGCCAGAGATAAAAAACAGAATCTGTCATACTGTGCACCCACCCGAGGAAATAAAAAGTGCTTTATCAGCAGCGGGTTGCCCTGTAGTACCTGAACAGATTGGCATTCCCTACCAGCTGGGGATTCAGGCAGTGAGACTTTCCCGATACCTGCGCAGCAGGGTAACCGTGCTGGATGTGGCTGCAGAGTTAGGACTCCTGGAAGAACTGCAGCAGCAAGGTTTCTGGAACCGGAAATGAACGAAGAAAAAATACTCCGCAGAATAAGAAAGATTTTAGGCCCGCATGAGAAAAGTGTGGTAGTGGGTATAGGCGACGATGCTGCTGTGGTGAAATGGACGAAAAAATATTATCTTCTCATCAGCTGTGATGCTCTGGTGGAAGGAACCCATTTTCTGCCCGGAGAAATCAGCTGGGAACAGGCAGGAAGAAAAGCATTAGCTGTCAACTTAAGTGACATTGCCGCTATGGCAGGCTGGCCGTTGTACGCCACTGTATCTCTGGGGCTGCCCCGAACGAAAACCGGTGTCATAACTTCTGTTTACCGCGGCCTGAGAAAACTGGCTCGGGATTTTCCCGTATCAATTATCGGGGGAAATCTTTGCTCCAGTGACAGATTTTTTATTGATATCACAGTTATCGGAAGAGTGGAAAAAAATAGACTGGTGTTACGTTCCGGAGGCAGCCCCGGTGATAGAATTTTTGTCACCGGTTACCTTGGCGGCTCCAGGTATGGTCACCACTTTTCCTTTGAACCAAGGGTTAAGCTGGCAAGAAAACTAACCCGCCTGGTTCCGGTAACTGCTATGATGGACATCTCAGATGGACTGGCTGCTGATTTACCCAGACTGGCTTCTGCCAGCAGAACCGGTTTCCTTCTGTACCTTAATAATTTGCCTGCCTCTCCGGAATTATCCCGGCACAATATCACAGGAAATTCCGCTATCACCCGTATCCTGAACGAGGGAGAAGATTATGAACTCCTTTTTACGGTCCCGGAGAAAAAAGCATTTCTTGTACCCGGCAGTATAGATGGCGTGCCCATCACTTGCATAGGAGAACTGACACCGCCAGGAAGAATGATACTTTCTTCCGGGGAAAAATTTCCTTTTACAACCGGTGGTTTTGACCACTTTTCTTCCAGCAGAAAAGCCAAAAGCATAACAGGTGCAGCCAGTTAATTGCAGGTATCCACGCAAAAAGCGACAAACTCAGGTAGCAAAGAAGAATAAATTATCATTTTGCTCCGACAACATTTGAAATGGTTTTCTGTTTGTGATAGCATTCACCTGCCAGAGGCATATCTATGAGAAAATTAATTTTCGTTTGTTGCTGTTTTTTAATTGCTACTCTAAAACCTGTTTTTCCGGGCGAGATTGAATTTTCCTTCACCAGTAGCTATGATGGCAGCAGGCAACTGGCCTGCGCCTACGTCCCGGAAACATCCCAGCAAACGCCCGTGCCGTTACTGGTTGTGGCTCATTATATGAATGGAAACCGCTTCACAGCCAGGGCTCTCAACTACTATGAAGAATGTGAGAAGAGAAAATGGCTTCTGGTCTGCCCGGAATTACACGGAAAGAACACGGAGGGCAAAACTTCCTGGGCAGCATTGACCGCCCAGCATGACATCCTTGATGCTATTGCCTGGGTCAAGGCTAATTATCAGGTGGATACCAGTAGAATCTATCTGGCTGGCCGTTCCATGGGTGGACAGCTGGCTGCTGTTATGGCTGCTAAATATCCTCATCTTTTTGCTGCGGCAGTTTCCGGACAGCCTGTGACTGACCTGGTACGTTTTGTAAAAGAAAATAAAAAACTGGCTACTTTTGTAGAAAGCGAATGCGGAAAACTGAATGAGCAAAACTGGTTTGAGTATCAGAGGCGGTCAGCCATCAATTACGCCAGAAACTTTCGGTATATTCCTCTTGTCCTCTGGCACGGAACAGAAGATACTGTTGTTTCTTCAGAACATTCACTGAGACTTTATGAGGAAATAAAAAAGTACTATGTCTTCCAGGAGAATGTATTCTGGTTACAGGCAGCAGGACATAATGCTCTCAATTTTCCTGCCTCCTGGGTCTGCGAGCGGCTCCAATACTACCAGAATATCTCTGATGTAAAAACAGAAACTGGCACCCGTTTTTATCAAAACCTTGATTTCCTAACCGATGAGGCTGGAGATTTCTTCTGGGTTGGCGTGGTTCCTGCCAGCAGCCAGAATTTTGCTACTACTAAAGTTAGAATTGACGGCGATGAACTCCGTGTGGAAGCGAATAATCTTGATACTATCTCTGTCAATCTAAAAGCTCTGCCACCAGCAACACGATTGAAGAAAGCCTATGTTACTTCTTCCACTGACCTTAATTTAAGAATTGTCTCCGGAGAAAAAGTCATGGAAAGTTGCAGTGTCAGAAAAGGCAAGAAACGACAGGTGGAATTCCTTATGGAAAAACAAAAAAATGATAAAACCATCAGGAGGAAGTCATGAAAAAATTGAAGTGGGGAATCCTGAGTACCGGCAGGATCGCCGGGGTTTTCGCCCGGGGTCTACAACACTCTCAGACTGGAGAACTGCTGGCTGTAGGCAGCCGCAGCAAGGAACAGGCAGAACGTTTCCAGAAAGAGTTTTCTGTACCCAGAGCATACGATTCGTATGAAAAACTTCTGGCTGACCCTGAGGTTGAGGCTATCTACATTGCCACCCCTCATCCTTATCATGCTGAGTGGTCAATAAAGGCAGCCTGTGCTGGCAAACATATTCTCTGCGAAAAACCACTCACGGTAAACTATCCTGAAGCTATGGCTGTGGTAGAAGCAGCCTTAGAAAACAAGGTTTTTCTCATGGAAGCCTTTATGTACCGGTGTCATCCGCAGACAGCAAAAATAGTGGAACTGATAAAAGAAAAAGCTATCGGGGAAGTCCGTTTAATTCAGGCAACCTTCAGTTTCCAGGCAGGATTTAATCCTGAAAGCCGGCTTTTCAAAAACAGTCTGGCTGGTGGAGGTATTCTTGATGTGGGCTGTTATCCGGTTTCCATGTCCAGATTGATTGCTGCTGTTGCTCTTAACCAGGAAACATGTGAGCCTGGTGAAGTTTACGGGGTAGCACACTTAGGCATTACCGGTGTGGATGAATGGGCAGCAGCAGTACTGAAATTTCCAGGAGATATTCTCGCACAGGTCGCCTGCGGGGTTAACCTGTCTCAGGATAACAGCGTGCGCATTTACGGTTCTACCGGGAATATACATATCCCCTGGCCCTGGATACCTTCCCGGGAAGGCGGCACCACCACGATTATCCTCACTCCAGCCGGTAAATCTCCGGAGACAATTGAGATTACTACTGACCGGTGGCTCTACGGGCTGGAAGCAGATACCTTTGCCGCATCCTTAGAAAAAGGAAGGGCTATTTTCCCGGCAATGTCCTGCGAGGATACCTTACAAAACATGAGGACACTTGACCGCTGGCGAGCCAGTGTCAGGTTAGTCTATGACTTTGAGAAAATTAATTTTCCTGTTCCCACAGTCAACCGTGAGCCTTTAAGAATCAAGCAACCAAATAAAATGCTTTATGGCGAAATCCCGGGACTGACAAAAAAGGTCTCCCGCCTGGTTATGGGAGTTGACAATCAAACAAGTCTACCTTCTGGTTCGGTTATGTTTGATGACTTTTTCAGCCGTGGTGGAAACTGCTTTGATACTGCTTACATTTATGGCGGTGGAGAATGCGAACGGGTGCTGGGTCGCTGGGTGGCTAACCGGCAATTAAGAGACCAGGTAGTAATTATTACCAAAGGTGCCCATACTCCCTACTGCAGACCTGAATATGTCGCTCCTCAACTTCTGGAAAGCCTGGAGAGACTGGGAATGGAATATGTGGATATTTATCTTCTTCACCGTGACAACCCTGAGGTTCCAGCCGGTGAATTTATTGATGTTTTGAATGAGCAGGTCAGGGCTGGACGGATAAAAATTTTTGGAGCTTCCAACTGGTCCTTGAAAAGAGTGGAAAGAGCCAATACCTATGCAAAACGTAAGGGACTGGCTGGATTTTCTGTCATCAGCAATAACTTTTCCCTGGCGCGCATGGTAAATCCAGTCTGGGCTGGCTGTATTTCTTCTTCTGATACTGAATCCCGCAGGTGGTTGAGGAAAAAACGCATACCACTTCTATCCTGGTCCAGCCAGGCAAGAGGATTTTTCACTGAAAAAGCTCGACCTGATGATTTATCTGATCCTGCTCTTGTTAACTCCTGGTACAGTTCAGATAATTTCCAGAGGCAGGAACGTGCTAAACAAATGGCTGCAGAATTAGGAGTCCTGCCCATTAACGTTGCTCTGGCTTATGTGCTCTGTCAACCTTTCCCGGTTTTTGCTTTGATTGGACCAAGGTCTCTGGAGGAAACCAGAATTGCGATGAAAGCACTGGAGATAAAACTGACAGAAAAACAACTGCGCTGGCTCAACCTGGAGGAATAAGACAGCCGACGTCGGGATTCGAACCCGAGACCTGCGGTTTACGAAACCGCTGCTCTGCCGCTGAGCTACGTCGGCAGTGAAGATGTAAGTATTTTACACGACTGAAAGCAGTTTTTCCAGAAGAAGATGGGACAGAGAATTGTCTCTCTCCTGGGTATGTTTACCTTTACAGGCCTGGCCTGGATATTTTCTCCTCATCGCCGCCTGGTATGCTGGAAAACTGTCTTCTGGGGACTGGTTTTGCAACTTCTTATTGGTATGCTGGTATTCTTACTTCCTTTTTCCCGCCAGGTTTTTCTTGCCTTTAACCAGGTGGTGCTAACTCTCCTGGAATCTTCCAGAGAAGGAACCCGTTTCGTTTTTGGTGCATTGGCAGCAGGTCCTGGAGAATCCGGTTCTCTTGGCTTTTTCTTAGCCTTTCAGGTTTTACCGGTGGTGATCTTTTTTTCTGCGTTTTCAGCACTTCTTTACCATCTTCATCTGCTTCAACCAGTCGTGCGATTTTTTGCCAGAATCTTTCATCGCTTTATGGTATTAAGTGGTGCTGAAGCGTTATGCGGTGCCTCCAATATCTTTGTTGGTGTAGAATCAGCACTGGTAGTAAGACCGTACCTGGCAGGTATGACCCGGTCAGAACTGGCAATGATCCTTGCCTGTGGTATGGCTACGGTTGCTTCCAGTACTATGGGTATGTATGTGAGCCTTTTAAGCCCGATTTTCCCAACAATTGCCGGTCATCTTCTTTCTGCTTCTGTTCTTTCTATCCCTGCTGCTGCTGTCATTTCCAAGATACTGGTACCGGAAACAGAAAAGCCTTTGACCCTGGGAAGTGTACCCGAAGAAACAGAACAGAAATCATCAGGTTTTATGACCGCAGTGATACAGGGGTCCCAGGATGGGTTACGTCTGGCTGCGTATATCGCCTGTCTTTTAATTGCCCTGTTAGGGTTGTTAAACCTGGCGGACCGCAGTTTAGGCTGGGTAGGAAGACTCCTGAATTTGCCCTGGTCTGTCTCTCTTACCGGAATTCTGCAGATTATTTTCTACCCGTTGACCGCGCTTTTAGGTATTCATCCGGCTGATGTACCTTTAGCTGCCAAGCTTCTTGGAGAGCGGATAATTCTCACAGAGGTAGTACCTTATCAGGAACTTGCCCGTCTTGCTGCTTCCGGAGGTTTCTGCCAGGCTCGCAGTGTCGTCATTCTCAGTTACGCTCTCTGTGGTTTCACACATGTGGCTTCTGTTGCCATCTTTGTCGGTGGAACTGCGGCTCTGGCACCTTCCCGGAAGGATGACCTTGCCAGGTTAGGACCGGTAGCTCTCCTTGCTGCCACTCTGGCAACACTCATGACAGGAACAGTGGCTGGTATATTCTGCGGGAATGAAGGTATTCTCTCAGGCAACGGTTTTTGAGGTAAAAACTTTATGCAGATTTATGTCGGCACCAGTGGCTGGTATTACGACTGGAATACAGGGAAAAATCTGGACTGGTACCTTCAGCATTCGGGATTAAATGCCGTAGAATTAAATGTTTCTTTTTACCGTTTCCCGTTCCCCTCTCAGGTGAAAAGCTGGGCGGCAAAAGGTAAAAAGCTAAAATGGGCGGTAAAGGTACACCGGCTGATTACCCATAAACATCGTTTCTCTCAGGAAAGTCTTAAAATCTGGGTAGATTTTTTCCAGCTTTTTTCTCCCCTGGATACTTCTGTGTCTTTTTACCTTTTTCAGACACCGGCAAGTTTCCAGGAAGTGGAAAAAACCTTAAGCTTTGCGGAAGAAATAAAACTCGGTAAGAAATTTGCTCTGGAACTCAGAAATCTCTCCCTGCTTCAGGATACTGACTTATGTATGAGACTCTCCAGAACTCTCACCCTGATTTCAGTTGATTCACCTGATATCCAGGGAAAAATTTTCCCGGCTAAAACAGTTTACTTAAGATTACATGGCCGGGTTCACTGGTATAGCTACGATTACACGCAGCAAGAGTTACAGCAGTTAGCGGAAAAACTTTTAGAGACAAAGGCAGAAGAAATTTTTGTTTTCTTCAATAATAACCATGCCATGCTGAAAAATGCCCGGATGATGTACCATTTGCTCACAGAGGGGGCAAGATTATGAAGGCAGGATTCTGGGAAGAAGATATTACACCCTGGGTTGGTACGGAAAGACCCGGTGGTTACACAAAGGTATACAACAACCAGGTTCACGACCCGATTAAAATCAGGGCATTAGTTCTCAGTGACGGGAAAAAAGAAGTTGTTTTCCTTTCCCTGGACCTTCTGGTGGTACCGAGAAAAATTGTTACTGCCATAAGAAAAAGAATTCACTGGAAGCTGGGCATCCCCCGGGAAGCAATTCTGGTAGCAGCCAGCCATACCCATTCCAGCGGACCGGTCTTTGGACTTTATCCTGAAGAGTACCGGAAGGCACCACCATCAATTAAGGAACTTATAGAAAAATATTCCATCATCCCTGACACTTTCTATACCACCCTAATAATAGAAAAAGCAGTCTCAGCGGTTCACCGTTGCCAGGACAAAATGCAGGATGTTTGCCTTTCTTTCTGGCAGGGTCAGGAATCTTCCTGTGTGTTCAACCGCCGGTTTAAAATGAAAAACGGTCAAACCTACACTCACCCGGGAAAGGGAAATCCTGATATTTTACAGGCAGCTGGACCGATTGACCCTGAAGTGAATGTCCTCGGGGTCTGGTCCGGGAGAGAAGAATTTCTTGGCTGTATCGTTAATTATGCCTGCCATGGAACCACCGGACCTGGTGGCATCAGTGCGGACTGGGTTTTTTACCTGGAAAAAACCATCCGCGGGGTGATGGGAGAGAAAAGTTACGTTGTTTTTCTCAATGGTGCCTGTGGAGATGTCACTCAGGTTGATAACCTGAGTAAGTCAGAATTAGAAATCGGGGAGAGATACAGTTGCCGACTGGGACAACGTGTAGGGGCAGAAGTTCTGAAAGGGTTAGCCTGTCCGCCAAAAGGTAAAGTGAGAATTGATTTCCGAAATAAGGTTTTGAAAATTCCCTGCCGGAGAGTATCTCCTGAAAGAGTGAAAGCTGCCTGGAAGGTAATTGAAAAACAAAAACCTCATTCTTCTGCTGACTGGACTTTTGCCAAGGAGTTAATTATTGCTGACTACATTGTTCGTCAGAAACCTTCTGTGGAGGTGGAAATCCAGGCCATCAAGGTTGGTCCGGCTATCTTTATCACCAATCCAGCTGAATTGTTCTGCAGCCTGGGATTGAGAATCAAAGACTCCAGCCATTTCCCTTTCACCTTTGTCGTGGAACTGGCTAATGGGTGTATCGGTTATGTACCGGACAAATCAGCCTTTGAAGCTTCTGGAGGTGGTTACGAGACTATCCTTACCAGCTATTCCCATCTGATACCAGAGGCAGGCGAACTCATCGTAAAAGAAAGTACTTCCCTTCTCCAGGAATTTAAGCCAGATAAAACCCCGGGTTACCCGAAAGCCAGAAATTTTCTTACCCCATGGTCATATGGCACAAGAAAACCAGAATTAGAATAGAAGGAGATAAAAATGAAAAAACTGAAAGCAGGTGTAATCGGCTTACGCATGGGCAGGTCTCATCTGGAGGCATATTGCAGCAATCCTTACACTGAAGTCGCGGGTATCTGTGATATTAACGAAACGTTACTGAAGCAGGTACAGAAACAATATGCTGTACCATTTGCTACCACTGATTATCAACAGCTTATAGCTTTACAAGACCTAAATATTGTCTCAGTAGCCAGCCCTGACTTCTATCATCGGGAACAATGTGTGGCTGCTTTATCTGCTGGCAAACATGTCCTTTGCGAGAAACCCCTTGCTTTAACGCTGGAAGATTGCCAGGCTATAGTGCAGGCAAGCAGAAAAAGTGGTACCAGGTTTATGATTGGCCAGGTCTGCCGTTTTGCTCCTGGATTCAGTCTCACCAAAAAAATTATTGCTTCCGGGCAGATAGGAGAACTCTATTTTGTAGAGAGTGAATATGCCCATGATTACCGGGTAGCACCAGGTGTTAATAACTGGAGAAAAGACCCCGGTCGGCCAAGAGAACCTTATATCGGTGGTGGCTGTCACGCGGTTGATTTACTCCGCTGGATTGCAGGTGACCCGGTAGAAGTCTTTGCTTACGCCAACCATAAGTGTTTAACTGACTGGCCTGTTAACGATGCTCTGGTCGCCATCTACCAGTTCCCTGGCCAGGTGATGGGAAAAGTCTTTTGTTCCATTGGCTGCATCAGACCTTATACTATGCGCAGTGTCTTTTACGGTACCAGGGGCACCATTATTTCTGATAATACCTCTCCCTTTATTCAATTGTGCTGCCTTGACTACAGCGAAAAGATAGGGGAATATGATTTTGTAACCATCCCGGTAAAAACTGCTTCCCATAATGTTGCCCGGGAAGTAGAGTATCTGGTGGACTGTATTTTGAATGATAAAGATGTCTCCATGGATGCGGTGGAAGGAAGCAAAACTGTGGCTGCCTGCCTGGGAGCGGTTATTTCTGCCAGGGAAGGAAAGAAGGTAAAATTAGAGCCATTTTACCAATCTTTTCTGGAATAAAAAATGGTAACTTCTGTCCTTATCAAACCACACCATTTTGTGGACATCATCATCCACCTCGGGGCTAAAACTCTTTCTCTGCAGCCGCATCCTTATGGCCATTCCTGGCACAAAGTGGCTGCTCTGCTTTTAACCAATCTGGAAACAAACTTAATACTTACTTCAGGTGCTGACGATATCTGCCATGGTTGTTCTCACCTTATCAGAGGTATCTGTAATGATGTCATTGATACTTCCTGGCGCCCGCGCACACCTGTCTCCAAGTATCTCTGGAACCTGGCACTTGACGGAAGGTGGCTGAATCTTCTTCATCTGAATTCCGGGCAGTGTCTTCCCGCATTTTCTTTCTGTGAGCTTTTAGAAAAAGACTGGAAGAGCTTTCCTTCAGTCTATGAAGAACTACCGGCTCCAGTTGTCGCTACCAGACAACAAAATCTCAGGAAAGGGCTGGACTTCATAAAACTCTACTACCCATGAATTTTGTTACTCCCACTCTCTTACTCGGGCTCTCAGTTTCTTTTTCTCCGCACGATAACGTTTCTCCCTGAGCACTTTCAACCTGAGCCGGCGGCTGCGTCTTTTCTTCTGTCTTCTTATCTTTTCTAACTTTTCCTTTTCCGCCTGGCTCTGTCCCAGGTAATACTTTTCTATCTTTTCCACAAGACTCCGCCAGGCAAGAAAACGGTTCAACCCCTGAGAACGTTGTTTCTGACAGCGGACAGCCAGACCCGTAGGAATATGCTTTAAATAAACACAGGTTGCTCTTTTATTAACATTCTGGCCACCAGGACCGCCTGAGGTCATAAATGATTCCTGGATTTCATTCAGCTGAAGCTTAAGTTTTCTGAATTTCTCTTCCAGTGCCTGCTGCTTACTCGCAGAAACAGGGAATCTGGGTAGAACTGGCTTAGCTGGAATAGTCATGGGTAAGAGCCTTCTCTCCTTCCAGAGCCTGTTTTACCCTGCGGTAGTGCTGCTGCCATTTTTCTAATTCCTTCCTCTGAAAATCGTGGTCCTGGAAAGCCTGGTAAAGTACAGCCCCTTCTGCATCTTTCGGGACAGGCCAGTTTAAAAGGTAACAGATGGTAGGAACAATATCCACCAGCCAGACATTACGGTTGAGGACATATCCCTTTTTCACTCCTGGTCCCTTCATGACAAAAAGACCCTTCAGAGAGCCAATTCCGTATTCAGCTGTGGTCAGCTGCCGTCCATGTTCCCCGGAAACCCAGCCACCAACTCCATAGACAATATCCCCGATATAGTCTCCGTAAAGACCAAGAATTCTGGCATCTTCTTTTTTTAGAGCGAAAGCAATGGGTTTACGTCCTGTCCTGGGATCGGTGTAGTTATACAGAAGACTGATAATCTCATCCCTCAGCTTCTCATATTCGGCTCCAGGCTGGACAATCCCTTCCGGGTCTCTCCCTTGAAGATTGATATAAATGTAGACAGAACGTTGAGCAACAGCCTTTGTTTTTTCCCAGTCCACAACTTCCTTACCTGTTTGGGCATCTTTTTTCATTACTGTCAGGCCTGCCTTAATTAAAATTTCTCCTGCACTGAATCCATGAAAGTCTTCCTCTCCAGCACCTTCTGTGGGTACTGCGCCATGGTCAGAAGTAATAATCACAAGAGTTTTTTCGTTCCCTGCCTGGAGTATCCTGCCCAGCATGGCGTCCAGAGAAGCGTAAAACCTTCTCTCTGCCTCTTCAAATTTTTTGCGCACGCTCTCATCCTTAGTGACTGCAGGCTCCAGACGGTTTATATAGGCATGATAGGCATGATCAGGGCAGTGGGCATGCATGATAAACAAGTCCCAGTCGTGATGTGTTAATAACTGATAGGCTGCCTCAGCAAACCAGAGATTCTGCATATCATAAAGGTCAGAAAGAATGTCCACATCAAACCAGCCATAGTGAAACGGGAACACAAAACTGTTGGGCAGAGGAAGACCTGAAACCCCGGCAAGTTCCCCGCAGATTTCTGGCGGGTCAGCCCAGCCGTCAAGCTGACACAGAGGGGAAACATAAAACTTCAAATTGCTTCCATCCTTACTGAGAGAAAGAAGGCAACAGACAAAAACTGCCTTTTTCTTCCCGGTCTCTGTTTGAAACTCATAAGTTACCTTTTCACTCCATCTACCGACTGGCACCTGCACGAGAATCTCGCTTAGCTTTTTCTCCCGGGCAAGGCTTACCCTGCTTTTTGAAGGTTCTACCAGCAGATAAAACTCTTCTGGCTGCATTTTTTCCCTTGCCATTTTTGGGGTAAACATTATTCTGACTTCTTTATCTTCAGGAGAAAGTTTCACACCCTGCCAGGCTGTTGCCGGTTCTAAAGAGATAACAGTTGCTTCCGGTATTTCCTCGGTGGTGAAAAGCATATCTGCGCTCAGAGTAACATCATATGCTGCCCCAGAACGAATATCAGTTCGCCACTCATTCACACTTAAACCTGCGCCAGCTACCTGAATTCCTGCCTGAAAAGATTTCGGCCAGCTACCGGGATAGTTAAAGACAATCGTCCTTTTGCCAGCCTTTTCTATAGCCTGCCAGATATATTCCGCCTGACAGTCTGTGGAGAAAAAAGCCTGATAAGTTTTGTCCAGTGGTGTACCAGGTTTGTGCATGTTAAAACAGGTAATACCATGTGTTCCTGGCCAGCTGCCGGTAGCAATAGTAGTCCAGTTGGGAGGAGTGATGGTGGGATGCGGCACTAAACAGTTCTCAGCCCAGACACCAGTGGAAATCAGTCTTTTTAGATTGGGCATTTTCCCTTCCTGGATATACTTTTTTACAGACTTAATAATCGGAGCATCCCAGCCTATAATCATGGCTTTAGCTGGCCTTTCCATGTTCCTCCTTCTGTTTCCGCAATTTTATCATTTTATGTCACAACCGGAAAATTTCTCCCCGGCTTCCCCATTTGAAGGAAGAACAAACAAAAGATAAAATCAATCACAAGCGAGGGTGGCGGAACTGGCAGACGCGCTGGACTTAGGATCCAGTGGGTTAACCCATGAGAGTTCAAATCTCTCCCCTCGCATGAAAAAAATTACCTGTTAAGATAAGATACCTTCGCCAGAGGAAAACCATTAAACCGGCTGGCAGAAGCCAGAGTGTAAGCACCCATGTTCCGGGCATAGAGTAGCTCACCCAGTTCCATACGGGGAAGGTAGCCCCCGGGATAGGAAGGATTGTTCATATTTGGCCAGACAGTATCAAAACCATCACAGGTTGGACCAAAAATGGTGCATTCTTCACAGACTCCTTCTTTGAAGGCTTCCAGCCGGTAAAGTTGATGGTCAAAAACCTGACCGGAAAAAGTGCCATACAACCCGTCATCAATGTAGTAGGAGACCCTTCCATGCCGGAAAGCGCGGCCAATCACAGAAACAACCAGAGTGCCAGCATTAGCAACCAGAAACCTGCCAGGTTCAGCAATAAACTCTGTTTCTTCAGGAAAAAGTTTCTTCATCTGTTCCCTCAGTTTCTCTGCCAGTGCTTCAAAGGGAATAACCCGGGGATTGTATTCTTCAGCAGGGAATCCACCACCAATGTCCATAATCCGGCGGCCTGTCCTGGAATTACCCAGCCGTATCCCCTTCCTTTCTGCCTGCTCAAACACCCAGGCTGAAAGACTTAGAGCTTCCTGGTAATTACTGAAATTGTTGCACTGGCTACCTACGTGAAAACTTAAACCTTCCACCACCAGATTCATCTGAAGAGCTCTGAGAATAAGGTCCACCGCATCCTGGCGACTGGCACCAAACTTGGAGGAAAGATTCACCACAGAACCTTCGTTAGGTACCTCCAGTCTGAGGATAAGACCCGCACTGGGACAATGCTTTTTTATTTTTTCCAGTTCGTCCAGATTATCGTAAACTACCAGTGGTTTGTAAGGTTCCAGTTCATGCAGGGTTTCAATCATTTTCACCGGGTGAGCATAGATTATCCTGTCCCAGATAAACTCCTGCTGCTGTGCTGGCAATAGATGCTTGATGTTTTCCCTTACCAGATGAAACTCCGGTAAAGAAGCCACATCAAAACTGGCACCTAACTGGTAAAGACTTCTGATAATTTCTGAATCAGGGTTGGCTTTCACCGCATAATAAATCTGCACCCCGGGCAGGTGTTTCTGAAACCGCTGGTAGTTTTCTCGCACCTGATTCAAATCTATCACCAGAACTGGTGTGCCTTCCTCCCTGGCTATTTTTTGCAGGGTCTGTTTGAAACTCTTCTCCTTTACCACCATAAATCCTCCTTCCCGTTCAACTCCTTTTCTCCTTTATGATAAACTGAAAACTGCCGAGAACAAAAATGAAAGAAAAAATTGTCGGTTTCATTCTGGCTGCAGGTCAGGGCAAGAGGTTGAAACCACTTATCGGCAACCACCCCAAACCCCTTGTTCCGGTCTGCGGTGTACCTGTTCTGGAACTGGCAGTTTCTTACCTGTCTCAATTTCTTTCAGGAAAAATTATTATCAACTGCTGTTACCACCAGCAGAAAATAAGTTCTGCCTGCCAG
>Ga0185342_1000016_pt1 | contig 145796 bp, 117 predicted proteins | sample ConPoolayeEmetaG_FD_128045 | JGI IMG/M metagenome (GOLD analysis project Ga0185342, IMG submission 128045) | Hot spring microbial mat communities from California, USA to study Microbial Dark Matter (Phase II) - Cone Pool mat layer E metaG... ... | reverse complement strand
TCTTCTTCTTCTTCCTCTGGTGGTCAACTGAGAAAAAAAGACGGCTGACCTTCAATCCTGATTTTTTTCTTTACTTTTATCAAAATCAGTGGTATAAAGATTCCTTATTTCATCTGCCCTTAGCAGATGAACATAAGAATTCAGAAAGACTTAAATTTTCTGGAAAAAAGAAACGGAGGTATATGAGATGGCTTCCCGGAAAAAAGGAATTCTGTCATTAGTTCTGACTGCCTGTCTTATGGTTTTGGCAGCTGGGGTTGCTTACAGCCAGCAGGCAAAAAGCGAGATCAGAGAATACGAAGGAACCGTCAAAGTTGCTGTTGGTAAATACATTTACATCCCGCAGGCGCAGGGGCTGGATATCTACGTGGCCGGTCAGGTAGAAGGCGGGCTGGAAAACCTGGTAGGAAAAGAAGTTAAAGTTAAGGCCAGTCTAATTCCTGATAAAGCTAACCTGATTCTGGCTGAATCGATTGAAATTAAAGAGGGCAGTGTTTACCGGACAGTCTACACCCGCTCGACCCAGCCGGAATTCTCAGATTATCTATCGCCGCAGCTCAGAGAAGAGTATGAAGCTCTGGAAATTACCAACCTGAATAAACCAGAGCAGTGGGAAGGTAAAACCAAAGTCAAAGTCTACGGTCAGCTTCAAACCTCTAAAGTGAAAGAAGGAGGGGTAGAGAAGGAAGTAATGCACATCATCATTACCGATAAGAAAGGGAAGGAAGTAGCCAGGGTAGTGGCCGACAGTCTGACTGACTACGCCCACTTCTACATGAAGAAGCTGAGATTGTTTGATAAGTTCTGGTTCTATCTCAATTTCAAAGAGCAGGTTGATAGAAAAGTCAGAGCCAGGACCAGAGAGCTTTTTAAGGCTGATGTTGTTTTCTGCGGTCTGTTCTGAAAACTTTAAATAACAGAAAAGCATCAAAGAGGGAGCAAAGAGAGCTCCCTCTTTTTTTATTTATTTGCTTTTATCAAACGGTTTTAAGTTTTCTGACCATTTCTGAGAGCCCAAAAATTACTCCGACCGGATTTTCCTTAATCAGGACCCCCAGAACCTGTCTTGCTCTTTCTCTTAAAGCTGTAAGGTCGGCCAGAGCCTGAGCCTTAAACAGGAGGTTAAAAGATGGAGCCACGGCCGGAGAGGCTTCAAGCTCCGGAATTAAAATAGACTCCGGTTCATCATAAACCAGCCCGATGAATTTGCCCTGGCCGGAATCTCCTTTATGGAGCTGGCCTGTGGAGTGGAGGTAAGCCGGACCGAAATTCCAGGTGACGGGCAGGCGGGTCATTTCCGCCAGCTGAAGGGCCAGATTATCCAGGGCCACATCCAGAGTTTCTGAAGGCGGTAGAAAGCAGAGCAGAGCCAGATATTCAGAGTGGTTTTTGTCCTGCAGGAAAGATTTAAATTCTGATAAAAACCGGTCACCGTCAACCCGTAGTAACTTCTCTCCGGTAAAGTCAGCTAATGGTGTCTGAAGTAGCTCTCTGGTTTTTTTCTTGGTAAGTTCCACATCGGGCTGATCAAAAGGATTGATTCGGAGAAAATAACCGGCCACAGCTGTGGCAATTTCCCAAAGATAAAAATGTCCGGCTAGTTCATCAGGCTTTAAGGTCAGGTGAATTATGGGATGCTTGAGCTGCTTAATTTTTTCCATTTTTTGCCGGAAGAAAATATCCGATCCGTCCTCTCTCTCGTAAAAAACAAAAAGTCTGTTCGGGCCGTAAGTTTCTTCAGGAAACGGCAAGCTTTCCAGCACCGGCAAAATCCCCTGACCTTCCTTGCCGGTGCTTTCAGCGATGAGCTGTTCCAGCCAGCGTCCCAGACTTTTCAAGGAAGATGGCATAATAAAGGTGAGCTTATCAAGCCCGCTGGTAGCCAGTCGACCGAGAAGAGTCCCCAGGATTAAACCAGGATGATTTGCTGGAGCTCTTTTGAGTAATTCATAACTCATAACTGCAGACTGCAGAAAATCAGTCAGATTAAGTCCCATCAGGGCTGCCGGGAAAAGGCCAAAAGGTGACAGAGCGGAAAAACGGCCGCCTACATCGGGGAAACCTTTTATTACCCATCGAAAGCCAAGCCGGTCAGCAATTTTTTCCAGGGGGGTTTCCGGGTCGGTTATGGCGGCAAAATATTGACCGGCTTCAGGGCCGATAATTTCCTGCTGTTGATGGTAAAAAAAGTTCAGGAAGCTTAGAGTCTCAGCGGTGGTACCGCTCTTTGAGGAAATCAAAAAAAGCTGCTTTCCCGGTTTTTCAGCCGTGAGTTTAGCCACGCTCCGGACAGCCGACGGGCAGGTTGAATCCAGCATCAGAAGCCGGGGAAAGCCGGCGGCTGGTCCGATTATCTGGCTTATGGCCTCAGGAGCAAGAGCGGAGCCTCCCATGCCGAGAAGCACCAGACCGGTTATCCCTTCTTTTTTGAGCTTTTCGGCCTGTTCCCGATAGGACTCAACCAGTGGAATCATTCTCGTCGGGCAGTCAAGCCAGCCGAGACGGTTGGAAATTTCCAGGTCGATTTCTTTCCACAGGGTGTGGTCTCTTATTAAAAGTCTGTTTACAAAATCTATTTCGGATAGTTCGCGGCCTGCCCGGCTCAGATTTTCCTGCCAGCGTTCAAGATTATATGTGCTGATTTTAAGGCTCATAGCCTTGATTATACTATATAAACCGGGCTTATCCGAATCACAAATTGCTTGATTTATACTGCTTGATAATTAAAATAATGTAAAAAAATTATTAAAGTTTTATTAATAAGGGAGGAAATATAGGTATGAAAAAAGTTGCGATTCTGGCCTTTGTCCTCGGATTATGTTCTTATGGTTTACTTATGGCCCAGAACAAAGTAGCTTTCAAACCTCAAGACCTGGCTGGAAATTGGGAATTAGTGGTGGAAGCAGAGGGTATGGTCATCAATCTGAATCTGGTCCTGGTGATGGAAAATGGAGTACTTACTGGAAAGATGAGTGAGCCTTATGGAACTTTTTCTGACCTTCCAGTGGCTGAGCTGAAAGTTGAGGAAGATATCCTGAGTTTTATTTTAAGCGCTCCTTCGCCACCTGATGGATTGACCAGAACCTGGAAATGGGAACTTAAAGTATCAGGCAATGAGCTTGAAGGAATTGTTTACAACAGCGAAATAGGCATTTCGGCTTCAGTCCGTGGCAAAAGAGCCAGTTAGCAACACTGCATTTGCGGAGCCGAATTGACCTCCGACGATTTTTGTTTTTCTTTTAGACCAGCCCTGAAAAATAGGGGGTCAGTTTTCTTTTAAAGTTTTCAGGCGGCCCAGGTCCGGGTGCTTGAGATGAAAGCCAGTGGCTAATTGATAGGCTTTAGCCAAACGCAGAGCCTTTCCTTCCTGAAACAGGTCGCCGACAAAAGAAACGCTCAGGGGTCGGCCTTTATCGTCAAACCCGCAAGGCACCACCACCTGAGGATGACCCGTTAGATTGGTTAGAAGAAGGCTCGTCCCGCCCGAAGTTGTCAGATAGACATCTATTTCTTTTTCCCGGAAGATTCTGGCCATTTCTTCTATAAGCAGAGTTCGTATCCGGTTGGCCTGAAGGTATTCAACAGCCGGGATTAAGCGAGCCTGCCGGAAGACATTTGGCCAGGCGTTTCGGCCCTGTCTGACCATCAGGTCATCAAGATTATCTCTGGTAATCTGGTCGAAAGCGGCCGCAGCTTCCACGTTGAGGATGAAGCTTATCATCCCGGGATTGATTTCTGGCAGGTCAATTTCTTTGAGCTCCACTCCCAGTGATTTTAGGGTTTCCAGTACTGCCTGATATTTCTCCTTATTATTCCTGACCTGGTCAAAGGCTTTTTTAAGATAGCCAGCTTTTATCTTTTTAAGGTCTTCCCGACCGTCATAAGAGAATGGCAGGTGGTAAACTGTCCGGTCCTTTCCATCCGGACCAATTATGGCCCTGAAAATCAGAGCCAGGTCTTCCACCGTTCTGGCAATCGGCCCTATTTTATCCATGCTCCAGCTCAGAGCCATGGCCCCGTAACGGCTGACCCGGCCGAAAGTTGGCCGCAAACCAGAGGTGCCGCAGCGAGTGGAGGGAGAAACTATGGAACCCCAGGTCTCTGTTCCGATGGCAAAAGCTACCAGTCCGGCCGCCGTGGCCGAAGCCGAACCGGCTGAAGAGCCGCTTGAACCTTGCTCGGGGTCCCAGGGATTTCTGGTCATTCCGCCATACCAAATGTCTCCCCAGGCCAGCTCCCCCAGGCTAAGCTTGGCTACCAGAACTGCTCCGGCTTCAGTTAGTTTTTCAAAGACGGTGGCGTTTTCATCAAACATCTGGGTTTTATAAATGGAAGAACCCCAGGTGGTGGGATAACCCCTGGTAGCGAACAGGTCTTTTAAGCCGTATGGGATGCCGTGAAGAGGGCCGCGGTACTTTCCACTCATTATTTCCCGGTCAGCCTGGCTGGCCTGCTCCAGGGCCAGGTCTTCAGTCAGAGTGACCAGACAGCGGAGCTCAGGCCCGTATTTTTTCATCCGCTCCAGGTATAATCTGGTGAGAAATTCTGAGCTTATTCTTCGGTTCTTAATAAGCCAGGCCAGGTCGGTTACGGGGTAAAAAGCCAGCTCCTCCAGGTTATCGGGCAATTTGACTTCCTGAGGTTCGTCATAGATAAAAGTCTTGTCTTCCATCAGCTTCCGGAAGTCAAAACCGGCAGGAAGAGGGTTAAAAATCAGAGCCGGGGAGATAGCATTTTCCAGAGATATTTTTCTCATCTGGTTGAAACTTTCCAGGTTGCTCTTAAGGTCCTCCAGCATCATTTTTCTTTCTTTTAAGGTGAACTGAAGTCCAGCGATTTTTTCGGCTGAAGCAACATCCTGAATAGTAATTTCTTTCCCCTTCGTTTGATAGAGAATAAAAGCTCCACCGATTATCAGTATTACTGATAAGGCCATTCCTATTAATGCTAAGCTGATAGCTCCAGATCTGGATTTTAATCTCATTATTTTACCTCCTTCACAAAGCTTGATTGTTTTATTTAACTTTACTTCTGACCTTAAGGTCAAGGTACTCAAAAAGCCGGTCGGTTTCTTGACTTATTTTTTTCGTTGTTATATTTTGCCTGACTATTGTAAATTTTGTTTAAGAGGTTAGAGGTGGCAAGTCAAACAGCTCCTAAAATTTCTTTTCTTAATCCAGCCAGTCGCTTTTACCGGTTTTTGATGCTGGCCTTTATTGCTTCTCTTTCTTTCGGCAGCTATTTTGCTTATGACATAGTTTCAGCCATCGCTCCTTCTCTGATTGAGGAACTTAAAGCCGCCAGACAGACGGTGGGAACTTTTTTTACCATGTACAGTCTGGCCGCCATTCTGGCGGTTCTGGTTGGGGGAATGCTGGTTGATAAACTGGGGACCAGAAAAGCCAGTTTTCTTTTTTCCTGCCTGGTATTCATAGGGGCAGCCATGGTCTGGAAAGCCCGAAGCATTCCCGTTTTTTTTCTTGGCCGCTTCATTTTTGGGGCTGGTTCTGAGCCGCTGATAGTGGCTCAAAGCACTATGCTGGCCCGCTGGTTTCGAAGCAAGGAGCTGGCCTTTTCTTTTGGAGCTACCCTGACCGTCAGCCGGCTGGGTTCTCTTTTTGCCTTTAACACCGGTGAACTGATTTCCCAGTATTTCGGTAGCTTCCGTTATGCCCTGCTGGCTGCTGTCCTGGCCTGCGGAATCTCTCTTATCGGAAACATTTTTTACATCATCCTGGACCGCCGGGGCGAGAAGGTTCTGGATTTGAAGAAAGAAGAGGTGACTGAGAAAATAAACCTCAGGGACATTAAAGAGTTCAAGCCGACGTTCTGGTACATAACAGGCCTTTGTTTTACTTTTTATTCAGCCATTTTTCCTTTTACTGCTCTCTCCACTGACTTTTTTGTGGATAAGTGGGGGATAGCCCGGGCGGCTGAATCCCCGGGCAGTTTTCTGGCTCAGGTCTTTAACAATTTTCTTCATATGTTTAGCACAGCTGGCGGCATCAGCTCCATCATAATCTTTGCTTCGATGGTTTTTGCCCCGTTTGCCGGTAGCCTGATTGATCGTATTGGCCGGAGAGCTACCCTTATGATTTTCGGTTCGCTAATCTTGATACCCTGTCATCTGCTCATGGGACTGACCTACATCTACCCAGCTTACCCTATGGTTTTCCTGGGTATAGCGTTTGTTCTGGTGCCTGCTGCCTTATGGCCATCAGTTCCGATGGTGGTCAGAGAACAGCGGACCGGAACCGCCTTTGGCCTGATGACGGCCATTCAGAATATCGGTCTGGGGCTGTTTCCCTTGCTTAACGGCTTTTTAAGAGATAAGACTCACTCCTACACTGCTTCCTCCATAATGTTTGCTGCCCTCGGTCTGGTCGGCCTGACCTTTGCCCTGCTTTTGAAGAGGGCCGATGCCCGAGCAGGAGGCCTTCTGGAGAGTGCCCGCAAGAAATCGGCAGCCTGATTTTCAATCTAATCTTTCGTGCTTTCTATGAATTTCACCCATAGCCGGCGAGTTCTCGGTCCGTCAAACTCACCTAAAAAGATTCCCTGCCAGGTGCCAAGCAGCAGCTGGCCGTTTTCCACCATTACCGCAACAGAACTTCCCAGCAGAGAAGCCTTAATATGAGCCGGAGAATTTCCCTCTCTATGAGCAAAGGTCTGATTGACAGGGACAATCCTGGTAAGGCCTGTTAGAATATCGGCTGTAACATCCGGGTCGGCATGTTCGTTAATGGTCAGGCCACAGGTGGTGTGGGGACAGAAGATGAATGCCAGGCCGTTTTTAAGACCTGATTCCTGAACCAGCTGCTGAATCTTGTCGGTAATTTCCAGAAATTGTTCGGTTTTCCGGGTGTTGATGGTGATCTGATGCATAAATTTCTCCCTATATATGAAAATTTAAATTTTTTTCTTGACAAATCCTCAAGCCTGGGTATATATATAATGCCGAAGGCACAAGATTTAGTATCCAAGGGCTATGAAAGGCACTAAATATTGTTTTTTCAGGCATTTTTCTTGCTCAGATAATAATAGCACAGAAAGAGCCCGGTAGATTAGTCTTGGGTCTTCAAATTTTTTTATTTTGAGGAGGAAGGTATGGTCAGGACCAGCAAGATTACCAGGATAAAAAAACGTGACGGAAGTATTGTGGACTTTACTCAGGATAAAATCACCAACGCCATCTATAAGGCTATGCGCTCCCAGGGCCTTGACGACCAGATGGCTGCCCAGCATGTCTCTGACATAGTGGTCTTTGTGCTGGAAGAGAAATTTGGCGGATATACCATACCTTCAGTAGAACAGATTCAGGACATTGTGGAAATGGTCCTGATGAAACAGGGCTACCACGAGGTGGCAAAAGCCTACATCCTCTATCGCGAAAAACACAAGGCTATCCGGGAAGCCAAACTGACTGGAATCAACCTGGAAAGACTGATCAAGGACTATATCAACGACCACGACTGGAAAGTCCGGGAAAATAGCAACGAAGGAGTGGTCAGCTTTTCTGGGCTGAATGCTCGGATTTCCGGTGAGGTTCTGGCCAATTTTGCTCTGAACAACCTTTATTCGGAGAGAATAAAAAAGGCCCATCTGGAAGGGGAATTTCATATCCACGATCTTTCCTACCCGATTGTTGGCTACTGTGCCGGCTGGTCTATGGAGAATTTATTGCGAAAAGGCTTTGGCCACGTGCCCAATCAGGTCCACTCTCACCCGGCCAAGCATCTGGAAACAGCCACCTTGCATATGGTCAATTACATTGGAACCATGCAGGCAGAATTTGCCGGAGCGCAGGCTTTTTCCAGCGTGGATACCTTCCTGGCACCATTTATCCGGGCTGATAACCTGAGCTACGAGCAGGTCAAGCAGGATATTCAGAAACTTATCTTTGGTCTTAATGTTCCCTGCCGGTGGGGCTGGCAAACTCCCTTCTCCAACCTGACCTTTGACTGGACAGTTCCGGATGATTTGAAGAATAAGAAGGTCATAGTCGGCGGTCAAGAACTCGACTCCTGCTACGGCGACTACCAGAGAGAAATGGATATGATTAACCGGGCTTTTCTGGAGCTGATGATTGAAGGCGACCAGAAGGGCCGGGTTTTTACCTTCCCCATACCAACCTACAACATTTCTAAGGACTTTGATTGGGACCATCCCAACGCCAGATTGCTGTTTGAGGCTACCGCAAAATATGGAATACCTTATTTCCAGAATTACATCGGTACCAACCTCAACCCCGGCGACATCCGGGCCATGTGCTGTCGCCTGAATCTGGATATGAGAGAGCTTAAGCGGCGACCAGGGAATATGTGGGGAGCCGGAGAACAGACCGGTTCCATTGGTGTGGTGACCATTAACCTGAACCGCATCGGCTACGAAGCCCAGAGCAAGCAAGAATTTTTCGACAAGCTAAAAGAGATGATGATTCTGGCCAAAGAAGCTCTGGAAACCAAGCGCGAGGTGGTCAACAACATGCTGGAGCGGGGCTTAATGCCCTACACCAGGGTTTATCTTGGCCACTTTGAGAATCATTTCTCAACCATAGGTATCTGCGGGATGCATGAAGCCTGCATGAATTTCCTGGGCAAGGGCATCGGCACTCCTGAAGGTAAGGAATTTACCATAGAGACCCTTAACTTTATGCGGGAGGTCCTAAAGGACTTTCAAGAAGAAACAGGTCATCTCTACAACCTGGAGGCTTCTCCAGCCGAGTCTACTTCTTACCGTCTGGCCCGTCTCGACCGGGAAAAATATAAAAACATCTACACTTCAGGTACGGAAAAGTTCCCCTATCTGACCAACTCCACCCAGCTTAACGTGGATGCCACCAGGGATATTTTTGAAGCCCTCAGACATCAGGAAGACATTCAGTGCCTTTACACCGGGGGAACGATTTTCCATGCTTTTCTGCCAGAAGCTATCGACTGGCAGACCTGTCGCCGGCTGGTCCAGAAAATAGCCGAAACCAAAATTCCATATTATAGTATTACCCCGACCTTCAGCGTCTGTGACAACCATGGTTATCTTAAAGGAAAGTATGAAAAATGTCCGGAGTGCGGTTCGGAAACTGAGGTCTATTCTCGAATAGTCGGCTATTTGCGGCCGGTAAGAACCTGGAACGACGGGAAGCAGCAGGAATTTAGCAACCGTGTTCCATTTTCTAAAATTAGCTGAGTACCTGACATTTTCATAAACTCCATCAGGAGAAAGGAAGAATGGAATTTGTAGTTTTCAGTCTGCCAAACTGTCCTAAATGTGACCGGCTGAAGGAATTGATTAAGGCCAGGGGTATTGAGGCCAGTGAGTTTGATGTCAGTACCAAAGAGGGCAAAAATAAAATCCGGGACTACATCAAGCTGCTCAGACGCGATAGCTCCGGAAGCATCCTCATACCCACCCTGATTATTGAAGAAAACGGACAGGCCACGGCAGTTTTGAACTCGGCCGAGGAGCTGGATTTGTGGTTGAAATCAAGGGTATAGAAAAGTTTGCTTCAAGAGATTTTCCGGGGCATATCTCCTCTACTGTTTTTCTGGGAGGATGCAATTTCCGCTGTCCTTTCTGCCATAATGCCGACCTGGTGCTCAGGCCTGAAGCCTTTCCCACTATAGACCTTAACTTTTTCCTGAGCTACCTTGATTCCAGAAAGGGCTGGTTGGATGGCCTTTGCCTCAGCGGGGGAGAGCCGTTACTGCAGGAAGAGGTGGAAGTTCTGGCCAGGTTGGTTAAAGACAGGGGATTTTTACTTAAAATTGATACCAATGGGTCCTTTCCTGAAAGACTGGAGTATTTAATTAAAGAAAAGCTGGTTGACTGGGTGGCTATGGATATTAAGGGTCCTCTGGACAAATATCCGGAGATTGTCAGGGCTCGGGTGGACCTGAGCAGAATAGAGCGCAGTGTGGAGCTGATTAGAAGTTCTGGACTGAATTATTATTTCAGAACGACGGTGGTGCCCACTCTGGTAGGAGAAACTGAAATTCTGGCCATTGCCCGCTGGCTCAAAGGGTCGCGCTGCTTTCAGATCCAGCAATTTTTTCCACAGAATACGGTGGACCCTGATTTTCTGAAAATAAAGCCTTACAGTCCCGAGACTCTCCGGGATTGGGCTGAAAAGCTAAAGCCATATTTTGAGGAAGTTCTGGTGGAAGGAGTTTAGAATTATGAAAGTCATGGTTAAAAAAATAGTCCCGGAAGCCAGGCTTCCGGTTTATAACCACCATGGCGATGCCGGTCTGGACCTTTTTTCCTGCGTTCATCTGACCATAAAACCGGGTCAGACGGCTTCTGTTCCCACCGGAATTCGGGTGGCCATTCCCTTCGGCTATGCCGGTCTCATCTGGGACAAAAGTGGAATTGCCCTGCGTGGGGTTCACCGCTTGGCTGGAGTGGTCGATGCCGGCTACCGGGGCGAAGTTAAGGTGGTTTTAACCAACTTTGGTCAAGAACCCTTTGAAATCACACCCGGGATGAAAATTGCCCAGATGCTCATCCAGCCCGTAGCCGTACCAGAAATAATTGAGGTGGAGGAACTGGATAAAACCAGCCGGGGTGAGGGTGGATTTGGCTCAACTGGTCTTTTTTAAGCTGACTTTCTGAAGAATAAAAATCAATAACTTTTTTCAACTGCAATTTGATGGTAAGGCCACCTGGAAAGTCTGGTGAAATTCAGGCTAAAGCCTGAGTCTTTAACTCCTGGACAAATTCTATGCCGTCTTCTGGCTGGAGAGGTTAAAAAGTATTTCAATTCTCTGGTTGCAGTCTGTCAGTACTTGCCCATAATGTAGTTTTGGAGATGTTCTATGGTTATTTTCTGACTTACGATTATGGATTTAACTACATCACCGATGGAAATCACTCCGGTTAGTTTGTTGTTTTCTATTACCGGAAGATGCCGGATTCTTTTTTCAGTCATCAAGGCCATACATTCCTCAGCCGTGCATTCCGGATTGACGAAATAAACCTGGGTGGACATTATCTCCCTGACTGGTGTCTCAAGAGATGATTTGCCTTTGAGAACTACTTTTCGGGCGTAATCTCTTTCTGAAATCACCCCAACTACCTGGTCATCTTCCACCACGATTAAGGCCCCCACTCCTTTTTCGGCCATAATTTTAAGGGCATCATATACAGTGCTATCTGGTGAAACTGTCCAGACCTGATGGCCCTTTTCTTCAAGAATTTGCTTGACCGTTATCATTATTCCTCCTCACAGGAAAGCCTTGTTAAACCGAGCTAAAAGCCCTTCCGCTTATGTTATATAGTAAAAACCAAGTTCTATGTCAAATTAGTGGGCGACTCTCGCTTCTTGGCTCTGTTTCAACAACCGAAGCGTAGTTGGGTCAGTCAAAATAGCCGGTTAGATCATCCCGATTTAGCTTTTGCTCCAGAGCTACCCGGGCCACCGCCTTGGCTACCTGACGATGCAATCCTTTATCCAATGGGTTGGGTACGATATCTCCGGCTGGAGCGTAATCAGCTATGGCTCTGGCTGCGGCCAGTAGCATTTCCCTGGTGATTCTGGGGACATTGGCGTCAACTGCGCCGCGGAAAATTCCAGGGAAGCCAAGGAGGTTGTTTATGACTTTGCCGTCGGCGGCAAAGACAGCTCCGGCCTCTTTTGCCAGCTCAGGTTCTATTTCCGGGTTGGGGTTGGACAGAGCCAGGATTATCTGGCCAGGCCTGACCATTTCTTTCTTGATAAGACCCGGGACTCCGGTGGTGGCAATAACCACCTCACAGGTAGACATGATTTCTTTGAGGTCGGAGACTACTCCACCTTCTTTTTTCAGCCTTTCTCTGGCTTCGGGGTTGATGTCAGCTCCATATATTGGTTTTTCCAGAAAGAACATCAACATTCTAGAAAGAGCCAGACCGGCGGCTCCCAGTCCGACGACTCCGATACGGCATTTTTTAAGGTCGCAGGAAACTTCCCGGGAAATGTTCATCAGAGCAGCCGTTACCACCACGGCTGTCCCGTGCTGGTCGTCATGCATTACCGGTATGTCAACTTGCTCCTGAATTCTTTTTTCGATTTCAAAACAACGGGGAGCGGAGATGTCTTCCAGCTGAATGGCACTGAAAGTTGGAGAAATATTTATCACTGTCTCCACTATTTTGTCCGGGTCCTTAGTATTGATGAGAATCGGAATGGCTGAAAGGCCGGTCAGGGTTTCCATCAAACTGGCTTTGCCTTCCATTACCGGCATAGCGGCCAGAGGTCCGATATCGCCCAGCCCCAAGACTGCGCTACCATCGGTGACAATGGCTACCAGATGTCTGATGGAGGTGAAGCGTCGGGCCAGAAGTGGATTCTTTTTTATAAGCAAACTGACTTCAGCCACACCCGGAGTATAGACTTTTCGGAGAACGCTGATGTTGTTGATTTCGTAGCGGGAGCGAACGGCGATTTTCCCACCCTGATGCATTTCCAGCACTTCATCTCTGATTTCCAGCAGCTCGGCCTGCTCGTAAGACTGAACCGCTCTGACTACCCGCTGGAGATGCTCTTCATCATCAACATAAATGGTAATATCTCTTATCATGTAGTTAAGGCCCATGTGGATTATCTTGATTTCTCCCACATAAACCTGCTCTTTTCCAATGAGTGTTAACAGGCCGCCGAAAATTCCCGGTTTTTGTAGCAGACGGCATCGCAGGGTGCGGACTAATTTGTCTTCCCACCACATGACTTTTCTCCTTATTTCCTTACGGAATGAATCTTAATTATATAACTTTTTGGCCTATTTTTGTATGTTAGAAGGCTCAGGTCTTTTTATTCTGATCATCAATCTGACGGAGACAAGGGCTCCTTATCCCGGGAAATTATTATGAGACCAGTGCCAGATGTTCAAGAGTTTGGCCCGGCCAAAAGAGGCCGACTACCCAGAGGTTTAAAAGAAATTTTTTCCAGCCCAGGAAGTAGAGTTTTTATATTTTCGTTCTTGGCAGTTCATTCTTTTCATCAAGATAATTTTCTTCTATCTCGGGCGGCGGCTGAAGTGGTAGTAAAAAATCGGGATAACCAGAAAAATAAAAAGGGCCGAGGCTGTCAGGCCTCCCAGAGTAGCCAGAGCCAGGCTGGACCAGATCTGACGCCGTCCGCTGTCCAGTTGAATTAGCAGAAGTGGCAGCAACCCAAAAACGGTGGTGGAAGTAGTCATAAAAACTGGGCGGATTCTTTCCCGGGTGGCTTTTATTATGGATTCAGTCAGGCTTAAACCTGAAGTTCTCCAGGTGAAATTCAGATGGTCAACCAGGATGATGGCGTTGTTTACCACAATTCCAGCCAGCAGAATAAGACCAATATAAGCTGAAGAATCAAAGGGATAGCCGGCTATGACAAAGGCCAGAAAAACTCCGTTAAGAGCGAGAGGTCCAGCCAGGAGGATGATAAAAGGCTGGATAAAAGATTCATAAAGAGCAGCCAGAATTATAAAAATAATGACCACAGCAGCCAGCAATCCGAATTTCAGCTGGGCTTTTTCTGCCCGGGTCAGCATGAATCCGTAGTCAAGAGTGGCTGAAAAGCCGGGAGGCAGGCTCAGGGTTTCATATATGGCTTTGCGGAAATTCTCAGCCGCTTTGTAAGGGCCCTTAAATTCCCACATCACCACCATCTGAAACTGCTGATTTTCCCGGTAGATGGAGCCCGGGATTTCAATCTCATTAACTTCAATCAGGTCCTTAACCCTGAGTTGCTGACCGGCTGGAGTGAGTAAAAGAGTTTCCTGAAGCCTGGCTAGGTCCATTGTCTCTGCTTCCGGGAATTTTATCTGAATGGCTCTTTCTCGTCCTTCAAAAACAGTTCTCAGAGGGAGGCCAAAACTTCCTCGCACCAGACTCTGCAGTTGATAGAAAAGATAATTCGGATCCAGATTGTAGCGGGCCAGACTTTCCGGTCGAATCTTAAGCAGATATTCGGTGGAAGAAACACTGCCCCAATAGAACTGGCTGGTAAGACTTTTAATTTCTCCTACCCGGGGGTTTCTTCGCAGCCTGATTTCCAGGTCAGCTGCTATGTCTTGTAGCTTTTTCAGGTTGTAGCCGTAAAATTTTATATAAGAGTCAAGAAATCGACCCGTACTCATAGAAGAATAATAGCCCTGCGGGTCAAAACCCATAACTCCGATGCTTACTCCGGCAAAATTGGTGGCCAGACGAATCAGTTCATCTTTCAGAATGTAGGGATGGGCCGAGAGCTCAATTTCGGGAGGGAAGGTTATTTGAAGGTTGCCGCGCTCTCTGAAAACCTGAGCATTTATTTGCTTTTCACAGGGATAGAGGAGGGCTTTTTCTTCAAATTTTCTCACCAGCTCATCAGTGGCTTCTATTTTTGTCCCGGGAGGCATGGTCACTGAGACAATCAGGCGGTCGCGCGAGTACCAGCGGAAAAATTCTCCGACAGGCACTTCTTTCCGGAAAATTTTATAACTGGCAAAAGTCAAAAGGCCAACAATCAGGAGAATTTCAACCGGATGTTTCAGGCTGAAGCGCAGAATTTTTTCAAAAAAAGCAAAGGGGCGGGCCCCCTCCTTTCTCTTGCTAACGAATAGAAGCCGGGGACTCAGAGAGGGAATCAAAGAAAAAGAAACCAGAAAGGAGGTCGTCAGGGCTATGGCCATGACCAGGCCCAGGGGAAGGTAGTAAATTTTCAGTCGTCCCTGAAAAAAGGGAAAACTGAAAAAAACTCCGATGGTGGTCAGAGTGGAAGCCAGAACTGGAGTTATTACCTGTCTGGCTCCCAGGATGGCGGCCTCCCTCGGAGGGCGACCTTCTTCTCTGAGGCGCATGATGTTTTCGAAAACCACGATAGAATTATCCACAAAGATACCAAAGCCAAGGGCCATAGCTCCAAGAGTTAGTAGGTTAAGAGAAATTTTGAACAGATAGATGAAGTTAAAGGATATAACGGCCGAGAATAATACGGAAGAAAGTATTAATAATGAGGGAGAAAGCCTTCTGATTATAATAAAAATCATCGTGAAAATCAGGAGAGTTATGGTGGCTATGAGGAGGTAGAGATGACGCAGGTTAGCCAGAATTTCCTGGCTCTCATCGTCAACTACCCGGAAAATCAAGTCGGGAGGCAGAGTGCTTCTGACTCTTTCCAGCCGCTCTTTGACCTGGCGGGCAACCTTGAGAGTGTTTTTGCCTTTTTCTTTGGACACTCGCAGCATTAGTGTGGGCTGCCCGTTAATGCGGTTCAGGTGGTAAATTTCGGTATACTCCAGCTTGACCCAGGCCACATCCTTAAGCTTGACAGGGACAGGGCCCTGGTGGCTGATGATGAGTTCATTGAGGTCTTCAAGATTCCTGGGAACGTTTTCAACCCTTAGCAGATACTCTTCCTGTCCCTTTTTAACTCTGGCTGAGGGATAAATCCGCAGAGCCTGGTTTAAGACCTGAAGAACCAGATAGGGATGAAGTTTCAGGTTTTCCAGCTTCTTCTGGTCAAGGGTTATCAGGATGTGAAGATCCGAACCTCCACTGACTTCAACTCTGGACACTCCGTTTATAGTTCCCAGATTGTTTTCGAGTTTATCTTTGACTAATTCTCTCAGGGTCTGAAGAGGGTAGTTTCCAGAGATGGTGTAGGTCAGGAACGGTCTGACCCGGAAATCTTCCGGAATGTATGGTTCAATAGTTGGCCTGACGCCATAAGGAAGCTCCGGTAGAACCCGGCCAATGGCCTCTCTTAAAGATAAGGTGGCAAAATTCAGGTTGATTTTCGGGTCAAATTCAATGGTTAACCGGCAGGCTCCGAGTTCACTGGTAGAGCTTATTTTCCGGATTCCTTTGACCGAAAGGGCGGCCTCTTCAAGCAGGCTGGTTACCTGAGTCTGCATTACTTCCGGCGAAGCCCCACTCCAGGTAGCTACCACATCAAGCTGGGGGAAATCTTCCTGGGGCGCCAGTTCGAGAGGCACGTGAAATAGAGAATAGAACCCCAAAGCCAGCAGAGCCAGGTAAATCATCAGGGTGGCCACAGGGCGTTCTATGAAAAATCTCATCTCAGACCTTTTCCGGCCTCCAACGGCTGGTTACGGTAGCCAGTCTGGCTTCAACAAATTCATAAAGAACCGGGATTAAAACGAGGGTCAGGAGAAGCGAGGAAGTAAGTCCACCGATGACCGCTATAGCCAGCGGTCGAAGAAGTTCGGCTCCCCGCCCTAGTCCCAGAGCCATGGGAATGAGGCCAGCAATGGTACTCAGAGTAGACATCATAATTGGCCTGAGCCTGGTTCTTGTGCCTTCGACAACAGCCTGGCGTAAGGAATGGCCTTCTCGCCGGAGCTGATTTATGTAATCGATTTCTACTATGGCATTGTTGACCACGATACCTACCAGCACCACCACTCCAATGAGTGAAATAACGTTTAAACTCTGTCCGGTCAGCAGAAGAAGAATGATTGTTCCGGCTAATCCCATCGGGATAGTAAACATAATCAGAAAAGGATGAAGCAGAGATTCGAACTGAGCAGCCATTATCATGTAAATAAGAACGACTGACATCAGAAAGGCTATGAGAAGCGATTGAAAGCTGGTGGCCATTTCTTCTCTTTCCCCGCCGAAAACCAACCGGTAATCCGGGGGAAGATTCATTTCCTGAATCTTTGCCTGAATGGAAGTTGCTACCTGACTGAATTTTTTGCCTTTCAGGTTGGCCGTGATGAGAATTTCTCTTTCCTGATTTTCCCGTCTTATTTCAGCTGGCCCCTTGACCAGCTCATAAGAGACAAGTTCCCTTATGGGAATCAAGCTCTGACCGTAAGGGAAAAAGGAGTTTAGGACCAGGTCAACGTTTTTTCTGGATTCTGGTTCCAGCCAGACCCGGACATCATATTTTTTTTCGAGCTCCCGGTATTTAGTGGCTATCTCACCTCTAACGGACTGGACCAGATAGCTGGCTACTTGACTGACTGACAGGTTCGGGTATTTTTCGAGAGCCTCTCGTTTTATATTTAGAAGAAGTTGTGGTTTTCCCTGCTGCAGACTGACATTGACGTCGGTCAGGCCTTCAATCATCTTGAGCTTCTCAGCAAAGTCAAGGGCCAGAGCTTGAAGCTGTACCAGACTGCGTCCTTTGACTTTGAGCACTATTTCTCCTGAGGTTAAGGCCAAAAATTCTCCAAGAACCGTTTGCTCCCGATTTACGGAAAAGCTTAGCTCCGGCACTGAAGCCAGGAACATTCTGGTAGCGCCCATAAACCGGTTTAGCTGGCCCGGGTTGTCAGTCTTAACCAGGATAGTGGCCGAATTAACCGAGATGTCGGGTCTGAAGGCTTCACTGCTGGAAATAATTCCTACCTGCGAAAATACCTGGCGGCATTCAGGTTGCTGTTTCAGCCAGTTTTCTATGTGGGTAACAATGGCGGTGGTCTGCTCCAACGAGTATTCCACCGGAGTTTTTAACTGAATTTCAAAGCCAGTAGTCCTCAAAGGCGGCATCAATTCTCTGGGAAGGATTATTCCCAGTCCGGCCACCAGGGAAAAAAGAAAAACTGCTAAATAAAAGGCAGTCTTTTTATTGTTAAGCGACCAGTTGAGAATCCTGGTATGTCCCTCAACAAATTTCTGGTACTGCCGGTTAAAGCCGCAAAAGACCGATTCTAAGACCGGGCGCAAAAGACCCGCCAGGAAGCTGTAGAGGCGGTAAAAAAGCCAGGCTATAATTCTGGCCACAAAAACCAGAAAGTTAGCAACTAATGAAATCAGGTTGTAGATGAAAAACTTGAAACCGAGCCAGGGATAGGCCCAAAAACTTCTCAGGCCGCTTCTTTCCTTTAGCTGTCTGAAGTTCTGGAGTTTAAGACTGAAATGGATTTTCTCACTCCGGGGCCACCTCAGCTCTCTCGAAGCCAGCATGGGTAGAAGAGTTACTGAAACCAGCAGGGCCGAAAGCAGGGTATAGGTTACAGTTAGCGCTGTATCCTTAAAAAGCTGTCCGGCCAGACCCCTGACGTAAATTACCGGCAGAAAAACCACTATGGTTGTCAGCACGGAAGCAGATACCGGGCTTATAACTTCTTTGGTGCCGAGAGAAGCCGCTTCTTTCAGGGAGGTGCCGAGTTGACGGTGACGGAAGATGTTTTCTGAAACAACCACCGCGGTATCATCGAGCATGCCCACCCCTAAAGCCAACCCTCCCAGAGACATCAGGTTGAGGGTTATATCCCTCAGGAAAAGAATGTTGAACACTCCTATTATGGAAATCGGAATGGCCGTTCCGATAATAACAGGCGACCGCCATTCCTGAAGAAAAATAAGGAGGGTTAGAAAGGCCAGAAAAGCTCCCTGGATAACTTCATCCCTGGTAGCGGATATAGCACCTTCTATGTAACTGGCCTGCTCATTTATTATTTCCAGATTTATTTCCGGATTTTCTTTTTTTATCTGCTCTATGACCTCTCTGGCAGCCTGGCTGACTTTGACGGTGTTAGTTCCGTATTCTTTTCTGACCAGCAAGCCGATGCTGTCCAGACCGTTCAGTCTGGTGGTTCCTTCTCTTTCTTTGATGGTGTCAACTGCCCGTCCAATATGTTTGAGAAGAACCAGGCCTCGGTCCTGGGTAAATTTTATCGGGATCTCCTCAATTTCTTTAACCGAGGTAAATTCTCCGGTAATGCGTAGCGAATAGACAAACTTACCTTTACGTATTGTTCCCCCCTGAAGACTGCGGTTAAAGCCGGCTATCTTCTGCCTTATTTCTTCCAGACTCAGACCGTAATTAACCAGCTTTTCTGGCTCAATTTCAACCTGGATTTCTCTTTCGATCCCTCCAGTGATTTCAACAGAGGCGATACCCTCAACCTGTTCGAGTCTGGGTTTCAACATCTCTTCAGCCAACTCTTTGAGTTCAAGCAGGGTTCTATCTCCGGTTAAGGCCAGAGTCATAATAGGACTGCTCTGAGGATCCAGCGAGAGGATGACCGGCTTCTCACAGCCTTCGGGCAGAGAGTCACGGGCCGAATCCAGTCTTTCCCGGGTATGAAGAAGAGCAAAGTTCATATCTGTTCCCCAGACAAACTCCAGGCTGATGAAAGAGAAGCCTTCCCGGGAAACTGATTCCACCCTTCTTAATCCCGGAATCCGGCCGACAGAGGTTTCCAGGGGAACGGTAACCAGAGCTTCAACTTCTTCCGGAGCCACTCCAGGATACTGAGTTATTATGGAAAGGCGGGGAAAGCTGATTGAGGGCAAAAGGTCAATGCTCAGCCGGCTCAGGGAAACTACCCCCAGCATAATGATGGCTAAATAAAACATCAGGGTGGTGACCGGTCGGTTGATGGAAAACCTGGCTGGGTTCATCAGCTCACCTCAGCTCTGGGAAGTTCATTCCAGGACCCGGACCGCAGAGTCGTGAGCCAGGGTCAGATGGCCTTCAACAATGACCTGCTCACCCTCAGAAACTCCCTCCAGGACTTCCACAAACCGTTCATTTTCTTCTCCAGGTTTAATGTAACGCCATTTGGCCAGTCCGCCTTCGACTACAAAGACCAGGGGGCGGCCCCCTCTAACCAAAACGGCTTCCTGAGGGACAAGCAGCCTTTTCGGAAAAATTTCAGAGACTATTTCCACTTCGGCATGCATTCCAGGCTTTATTTCTTCGGTCGGATTGTCCAGATGTATGAATACACTGCAGGTTCTTTCAGCCGGGTTGACCAGAGGACTTATGGCCGCTACCCGACCTAAGAAAATTCTTCCGGGGTAAGCGGTCAGGTGAATAGCTGCTTCCCGCCCCACCTTTATTTTGCCTATTTCTGATTCCAGAATTCGGGCTTCAACCTTTAATGAGCTGAGGTTCACAATGGTCATAAGTTCTCTTCCTATCTCAATATTTTCACCCGGGGCAACTTTAATGAGAGTGACCCGGCCGGAAAAGGGAGCGGCAATTCTGGTTTTCTCCAGTTTCATTCTGGAAATTTGAAGGCTGACTTCTGCCTGAATCAAACCTTTGGAAGCGGCTATGATTTCCTCTCTTTTTAGTCCGCTGCCTATCAAGGCCAGCTCGTAATCTCGCTGGGCCTTTTCCAGGTCTTTCTGGCTGATCAAACCTTCCTGGAAGGCTTTTTCGGCTTTTTTCCAGCTTTCTTCAGCTTTCTTCAGGTTCAGAAAGTCCTCAGTATTTTCAGCCAGTTCAGGCTGCTGAAACAGCCTGTCCAGCAACAGCTCAGACAGGGCTTTTAACCTGGAGGCTTCATTCTGCTCCACCTCAAGGCGGTAAGGAGTTTCATCCAGCTCAGCCAGAAGCTGACCAGCCCGGACTTTCTGGCCTTCCTGGACGTGAAGTTTTTTCAGAACGCCAGAAACTTCAGCTTTTAAGACAACTTTTTTTTCAGTATAGACTTCCCCGGGAGCCTTTATCCTTTTTTCCAGGTCAGCCACCGTGGCTCTGGCTACTCTGACCGGCAGAGGAGAAAGAGTCGGACTTTCCTGCTGGGCCGCAAAAGAGGAGGTGCTTTTTCTTAAGCTTTCCTGGTTCCGGACTTTTTTAAGTACCCAGAATCCCCCGAGAGCTAATCCGGCTAAAAGCAGTATAATTACTGTTACCCTGATGATATTGTAAGTTTTAATCATTAAGCCACCTTTTAGCTAACAATTTTTTTATACAATAATAAGACGCTTGGAGTCAAAAATTTTTATCATAGAGAACAGGTTGAAGAAGATAAATGAAAACGGGTTGAGATTTTTTATAGAAAAATGGTTATAATATCATTTCTTGAAAGTTAGTTGCCTCAGGATTGCTAAATATCAGGATTGAATCTATTTTGATAGACCTTTAGTTTAGTATAATTAGTAAAGCCTGAGAAAGCCTGGGAAATTCAGGCTGAGTTGGAAAAGGCGTGAGGAAGGTTGTTCATGGTCTTAAAAAATGACAAACAAACCTGGAAAAAAAGGTTGGTCTGGATTTTTCTTTCGGTGTTGGTTCTAATCATCTTTACTCTGGTAATTACCAAAGAGAGAGAAAGGTCTGAACTCGGCAGCATTAAGCAGTCCTCTCATCCTGCTTCGGTTTTGAACCTGGCCAGCCTCTCTCTACCTTTTATTCCTAACCAGGGCCAGTGGTCTGAGCAGGTTAAGTTCCGGGCAGACCTATTTTCAGGAGCATTTTTTGTCACCGATAACAGACTGGTTTATGCCCTGATAAAAAGAGCAAGCGGAAGCGACCAAGAAAACTTTGAAGCTGAGCTGCCTTCACCTTCTGACCGAAACCTCCAGGTAGCCGTATTTTCGGAAAAGTTGTTGAGCAGAGATGGCCGGGTTCTGGAGCTTTTTCCGTCAGGGCTCAAAGAGGCCTCAACCCGGGTCTCATATTTTATTGGCAAGAACCAGGAAGACCGATTCAGTCAGGTCCCTGCCTACGAGGAAGTTTCTCTCGGAGAGGTTTATCCGGGCCTGGAAGTCCGGCTTAAAGCCTCATCGGCCAATGTTGAAAAGATTTTCTACTTCAATCCCGGAACTTCAGTTGAAGAAATCAGAGTAAAAGTTGAGGGTATAAACCGGCTTCAACTCGCTGAAGATGGTAGTCTGGAGCTGGTTTCCGAAAGCGGTTCTTTAGAATTGATGAAACCGGTGGGATTTCAGGAAATAGACGGCCGCCGGGCTTACGTCGAGGTGGCTTATGAAATCAAAAGGCCGGATGAATATGGGTTTAAGGTGCTCGGTTCCTACCACCCCGGGTACCCACTGGTGGTTGACCCTGCTCTTAAAACCCTTTCGGCCTCAACTTTTATCGGTGGAACCGGCAATGACCGGGGCTTCTGTGTAGCATTGGACCAAAGCGGTTCAATCTATGTGGCAGGTTATACTGTCTCTCTGTTTTTATCTGATTTCCCCACTAAAGAAGGAGCTTACGACCGAACAGCCAACGGTGGTTATGACCTTTTCATATCCAAACTGAACAACTCCATGACTGAACTTCTGGCCTCAACCTATCTGGGTGGGAAAAAGGATGAATATGTCTATTCAATGGTTCTGGACGAGGACGGGCACGTTTATTTAACCGGAATAACCAGCTCTAATGATTTTCCGACCACCCCTGATGCTTACCAGCGTACTTATCAAGGAGGCGACTATGATGCCTTCGTTGTTAAGATGTCGCCTGATTTAAGTGCCATTTTAGCCTCCACTTATTTTGGCGGCAGCGGTCTGGATTATTCAGCAGCTCTGACCCTGGAGTTAAACTCCGGACACCTTCTTATAACCGGCATGACTGATTCTGCTAATTTTCCTCTTACACCAGGCGCTTACAGCACCAGTCTTAAAGGTGGTCATGATGCTTTTGTGGCTCGCCTCTCTAATTCCCTCAACACTCTCTATGCTTCCACTTTAATCGGAGGCAGTGATTATGACCTCGGTTCGGGCATAGCCCTGGATCAGTTTGGTTATGTCCTGGTAGCCGGGAGAACCAGGTCAGCCGATTTTCCGGTTACTACTGGTTCTTACGATACTACTTATAATGGGGATTACGACGGCTTTGTGCTTCGTCTGGCCCCAGAGCTTAATGCACTTTATAACTCAACCTACATCGGAGGCAGCGGACCGGATTATCTTTATGCTCTGACGGTGGATGCTCAGCAGAAAATAATTGTGGCTGGCTACACCCTTTCGGAAAATTATCCGGTCACTGAAGGGGCTTTTAGCACCAGCAAAAAAGCAGGTTACGATGTTTTTATTTCTAAGTTAAATTCCAGCCTGAGTATTCTGGAAGCCTCAACTTTCTTCGGTGGTAGTGGTGATGACCGCCTTAGGTCTATGATAGTAGATTCTTCCAGAAACGTTTATTTGACTGGCTGGACCAAATCTGCCAACCTTCCTACTACCATTGGCGCTTTTGACCGAAGTTATAACGGGAACTGGGATGTCTTTGTGGCCAAATTTTCGCCCAACCTCGTGGTGCTTTTTGCTTCAACCTATATTGGGGGGACAGCCGATGACCTTGGGTATGGGATAACTCTTGATTCTGCAGGAAATGTTTATGTCACTGGATACACTCAGTCAACTGCTTTTCCCATAGCCGACCCTGATAAGGCCTATGATAAATCTATAAGCGGGACTGACGTCTTTGTGGCCAGTTTTGCCGGAGCCGAGCAGCGGCTTCTGACAGTTACTATTGCTGGTAGTGGTTCTGGTTATGTGGTCAGTGAGGATGGCGGAATAAATTTGGGAGATAATTCTGAGTATTATGACCAGGATATTCAGATTAAGCTGACGGCAGTTCCTTCTGAAAACTCCGTTTTTGCTGGTTGGACCGGGGATGTTACCAGTCCCGATAACCCTCTGACTGTGACCATGGATTCAGATAAGAATCTTACGGCCAGGTTTGTACCGGCTGAGGATATCTACACTCTGACTGTACTGAAATCAGGTCCGGGAAACGGCACGGTTACCAGCGATGATGAACAAATTAACTGCGGTGAGGTCTGCTCAGTTTCTTATCCGGCTGGAACGGTAGTCAAACTGACTGCCACTCCTGATGAAAACTCAGGCTTTGACAGCTGGAGTGGTGATATTTACGGAAGGGGAAAAACCATAACTTTTGTAATGGATGGAGATAAAACAGTTGTGGCTGTTTTTGGTCCCACGCCTCTTCCTGACCTCACTGGCGAATGGCAGAGCCTTAAAATTTCAAGATTTCTGGGTAAGACTACCGTATTAACTGCTTTTCTAAAGCTTATCAACGAAGGTGAAGCCCAGTGCCCGGGTGGGTATAAAATTGCCTTTTATCTTTCGGCTGATGGCAGCAGTCTGGACACTCTTTTGGGAACAAGAGATATCGGTTATAATCTGGCGGCTGAGTCTTCTCGATTGATAGTTTATACCCAGTATTTGAGCAGCAGCTTGACTCTTCCTGGCAAGTATCTGATTGCGGTTATCGACACTGAGGATAAAATCGAAGAGAAGGATGAGACCAACAACCGGGTGGTTTTCGGACCAATTGCCAATAACACATCAGCTCAGACCCCTGGTAATGAAAACCTTTCGGCAGTCAGGAAATTGACCGAGCTAAAAAATAAGACAGAGGTGAAATGACAATGAGAGTGGAAGCGAAGAGGAGTTTTAAGGTCATATTATTCACTTTTTTTGTTTTAATGTTAGCAGCACCTGGATTTTCTCAGGAATCCAGATTCGCCTTTTCTCTCAAGGGCGGATATTTTGGTCCGATTTCCACCACTTTTAACAAACAATACCTTCCGGCTACAAATGAGTACTTAAAACAGCTCGGTGACTATCTTTTTGATTTAGGATTGAGCGGAGTAAGACAGAACCTGAGAAAGCTCACTGGAATGACTGATTTCGGCGGCGAATTTGAATTCAGGGCCGGTCCTCAATTCTCGATAGCCCTGGGGGCTGAGTATATTTTCAAGAAACTTAAGACCAGCCTGGAGCTTTCCGGAAATATTCAGGAATCAGCCTTTGACGTGAAACAACACGGCCAAATTCAGATGTCCCTCCTGCCAATCCTGGCTACAGTCAGGATAAGAGTACCGGTAACTGGGGTTCGGGTTTATTTAGGCGGCGGAGCAGGCTATTACCTGGGCCGGGTAGTCCTTAAAGAAGATTGGTTGTGGCAGGAAAACCTGATCAAGGTTTCTGAGGGAAAAAGAGTAATTGTGGCCACTAAAAACAGCCTGATTGCCCACGCCAACGCCGGTGTAGACCTGGCTCTTTCAGAGCACTTTTATTTATGCGGTGATCTCAGAGTTCCATTTGGCACTCTGAGCTCTTTTAAGATAAAAAAAGATACCATGGACCAGAGTCAGGTGGGGCAGAACCTGACTTTTGTCAACCTGGAAGGGCAGGAAACTGAATTTAAGTGGGAGCTCATCGGGCCAACTCTGACCCTGAGTTTGAAGTACAAATTTTAAGCATTCGCCAGCAGTTGATTCTTCCAAACGGGATTGAATGGGCAGAGGGCAAGCTAATTCTTAATTTAAGCCATCCCCTTTTGTTTTAGCTAATATTTAAATAGCAGTCTGCAGCCGGGCCTAAGAATTTGAGGTGGGCTGTCGTAGAGCCATCAATAGGTCTTTCCTATTTTTTCAATTAACCCCTTGTTTTGATTCAGTATGAAATTTTAGTTGACCTTAGGTTTTGATTAGTGTTATAAAAACAAGTAGAAGAAGTTTAAGATTATGAACGCTGGTCTGACCTGGATAAGGGGTTAAGGAGGAGAAAATGGCCAAGTCTCGAAAAAAAGCCTTTTCCGGTCAGCAGTTTGAAACCATAATTGCCATCGTTATCATTCTGGGCATTGTGTTTATAGGTATTCTGGTCCATTACAAATTTTATCTCCTTAATTTCTTTTTCCTGCCGGTAATCTTTTCTGGTTATTATCTCGGCCGCCGAAGAGCCATTCTCATTGCTTTAAGCTGTATCCTTCTGGAGATTCTTTACCTGGTTTTTTCGCGACAGGTCTTTGGCGTTGAGTTTCAGCTTACTCGAGACGACCTCATCCTTCTGATTTCCTGGGCCATTTTTCTGGTGCTGACAGCCTGGATTGTTGGGCATCTGAGTGAGAAGCGGGAAAAAGAAGTCTTGAACCTCAAAAGAGCTTATACCGGTATTCTGGCCGTGGTCCTCAAGTATCTGGAAGTCGGGGAAGCAGGCAAATCTTCTGCTGAAAAGGTTGCCGAGCTGGCCGGGAGAATTGCCGGGGTCCTGGAGCTGAGCAAAGCGGAAGTGGAAAACATTAAATCAGCTGCCTTACTCAGCGATATTCAGGAGCTGGCTACCTGCTTGCCTCTGTTTGCCCAGACTACTGCCTATATGGAACAGGAGAGCATGAGCCGGGATGGGCTTTCTGACCGGGAGAAGATTATGCTGAAAACAGCCGCCCTGATAATTTCTGAAGTTCAACCCCTGCTTCAGAGTTATTATGTCCATTACCGACAGAAGGCTAATGAACTGGAAAAGAGTCTGAGTCTGATTCCGCTGGGAGCAGCAATTATCGCTGCGGCTGAACTTTATGTGAAACTGATGCGGGGGAGTAAGGTAAAAATAGGACCTGAAGAGATTAATTCTTTTGAGGATATCCGTAAGCTAAAGGGCCGTTATTTACCTGACCGGGTAGTTGAGGCCCTTTTCCTGGTGGCTTACTGAGAAACTCTTCTTAATGGAATTTTTGTCTAAAAACCCAGAGACCAATTTTTAGGTCTGTCGTTCGGAGAATAGTAAACTTAGATTCTAAGTAAATAGGAAACTTTGAAGGTGGTGGAATGCCCCTTTTCAACCTCAATGAATTCTCTGTGACGGCTGGTCTTAAAGGAAAGCTGGGCGATGCTACCGGCGCCCAGATAATAGCCGAGGAGAAGGTCAAAGTTGTACTGGCTTTCCCTGGTCTCTCCGATGATTCTGGTGCTGATAAACAGCTGGTGAGTTATCTGGTAATGAAGAGATGCGTTATAGGTCAGGCCGTCAAAGATTTTTTCTCCCGTTTCGGTCAGGTTTTGCTGGATGTAATCAGCTCCGAGGGAAATTTCCACGTTGCTTCGGGGTTTAAGGGAAAATGAAGCTTCCAGATCGAGCTGATTTCCTGGTAGAATGGCGGTGAAATTTTCGTTATATATTCCTCTTTTCTGCCAGGCCAGTTCCAGATTAAGGTTTTTCAAGAAACCGCCTCGGTCCCAGCTGAAATCAAGCCGTCCACCGTAATTGTTGAGAAATTCTCCATTCCATATGAGCTTTCCGTATTCGTTTCTTACCTGGTACTGGCTTTTTCCCCCGAAAGCCTGGAGGTTAAAGTCTATCCGGTTGAAGAAATCCCAGTTGAGGGAAAAATCAAGCCTTTCACTTACTTTCAGGCCGTATGAATTCTCATTTATACTGCCGCTCAGGTTCAGTCTGAAGCGCTGCACTGTTCCTTGATTGAAGCGCCAGGCGTAGCCCAGTGCTCCATTGATGGCCTGAAAGTCGATTCGGTTGAGGTAACCGGTTCTCAGTCTGACATTATCTTCTATTCTTTGAAAGCCAAAAGACATTTGAAGACCTGCATCAGGCCAGCGGTTCATCTGAATCATATGGATGCCGTTTCTGGAGTTATCGGTACTTGAGTCGAAGCAGAAAATACTGGCTCCTCTGAGGTAATAAATGTTCTTAAAGTTGAAACTGTAATCAAAAGCCACATTCTGGTTGGTGCTGGTTTCTTCCCTGACTCCGGTGTAGTAGATTCCAACCTGAGAGTTGCTGAAAACATCCTTGGTTATTCTGAAGACCCCAAACTGAGAAGAGCCATAATCCGTTTTATTTAAAGCTCCCAGAAGGCCAAAGGAAAAACCATCGGTTTTGCCGGTTATTTTAGCCGCCAGGCGAGGGTCTTTGATGCGGCGAGAGTAAAATAGTCTGACACTGGCTGGTGAGCCAAAGCCCTGTTCGGTTTTCAGCCGGAAATAGTCGCTTCCCTCACTAAAAAAGGGTCGGTTTTCGCGCAGGTAATTTTCATAGGGAGACAGCTGATAGATAAAGGGGTCGGACTCCACCTGACTGAAGTCTGGGCTGGCAGTGATATCTAAATAAAGATTTGGTTTTATTCCGTATTTGACATCAATCCCGACAGCAAGCTTGTCGTCCTTTTCCTCCTCCCAGCGGCTTGAACGCACTCCAGCGTAAGGGTAGAATTCCAGATTCTGTCCCGGCTTTATTCCGCTCAAGCCACGAAGCTCAGCCATCTGCTGGAGTCGGGGCAGGTCTCTTTTGACCTCGGTCCAGTAATCAGTTTCGTTCAGGCGATGGAGGTAACGGACAAAATTTATTCCCCAGACCTGTTCGGGGGACGAGGAAAAGCGCAGGGATTTGAAAGGAATGGCAATTTCGGCGGCCCAGCCGTCTTGCCGGATTCTGGCTGCTGATTTCCAGATGGTTTCGACTGAATTCTTCTGAACTCCCTTGGGATTGACGGTAAAAGAGACACTGGTGCGGCGGTCGTTGTAGGTATCAAGAATCACAGTGATAGAGTCATTGTTCTGAAATCGATTGCGGGGAGTGAGCTCGGCCCAAATTTTTTCTGGCTGAGAGTCTTTCATCAGAAAAGCGAAGTAGAGATATTTATCATCATAAGCAGCCCAGACAAAAGTTTCTTCTGAAGCCGGTGCTCCGTTAACGGGGTTGTATTGGATAAAACCTGAAACAGGCTGAATTTCCTTCCAGCACTGGTCATCCAGCTGACCGTCAATTTTTGGTGGGGTGTCTGTTCTCTGGATGAAGAGGACCTTAGTCCTTTCCTGAGAAAATAGATGGAACCCACTGTGCAGTATGAACATAATCAGAGCTGCGGTCCAGGAAAATTTTATTATCGGCTTCATTTTTTCCTCAAACCTCTTAGAATTTATTATTAAATTTCCTCCTCTAATGTTTTTAAGATTTTACAAAAAGAAAGTCCGAGAAGAAAGAGGTTTTTAGATTATTAACAGAATCTTAAACCAGGTTCCTCTATTCCAGAGTCAATAAATACTGATTCAACAGATAAGGCAGGTCAAAGCGGTAGCCATAGCTTCTCAGAAGTTCAATCAGAGTGACGAAATCAGTTTTCTCCTGACGGTATTTATCCAGAAGGTGACTGAAATGGTTTCGCTCTGAAGAGTTCAGTCTTTTGGAAATATAGCCAAACATGTGGTTTAAGGCGTTGATAAGATTGGATTTTCTAATGGGTTTCATTAATATCTGGTAAAAAGCCTGGCGATAGTCGGTGAGAGTTCGTTGGAAATCACCTTTTTGGTGTTTGGCCAGAATCTGACCGAGAATTTTCAGGTCTTTCTGGCTAATGGACATAAACAGGTATTTAGCTCTGGAGTGAAAATCTAAAAGAGAGTTTATATCTTTGGCCGATTTTCGGAAGAGAAAATGTAGCTGTACCCTGACTAGAAATTCCCAGCGGAGTTCCCGATTGTTGAGGCGGCCCTCGTCAATTAAAGGCAGGTGGGGAAGGAACTTCCGGGCGGTCCGGGCAAAGATCCCATCATCTTTTCCTAAAATATTGGTTCCATCCAGATTGCCAAAGACCTTGGCACTTTTAACCCCACAGCTCGGGGACTTGGCCTTGAGAATGAAGCCGTCCACCTCCGGCAGGCTTTTGATTTTAGATTCAGAATAGGCGATTAATTGCTGAGTTACATTAAGTCCGGTCTCTTTCTGGATAACCTCAATCTTATCGCCAAATTTATACATACTCAGGGTTTTCCGCGGTATGCCCAGCCCGATTTCTACTTCTGGACAGACATTGATAAGTTCAAAGCGAGATTTTAGGGCATTAACATTGTCGTCACTGACTGTACCGCCGTTGTAACGGTTGAAGAAACCGTTCAGACAGGCACTAATAACAACTGTTGGTTTGTCCACGCTTGTTTGTATTTTACTGATTTTCATCTTTAATTTCCAGAAAAAGTGCTTTTTCTGGTCTGATAGATAAACTGGAAAAATGACAGCAGGTCTAATCTAATGAAATCCGGCAAAAACAGCCCTTCTTAATCAGGGTTAATCTTTTTAGCCATGTTTATTTTGTAGAATTACCAGCTGGTGTTAAAAACCGGTAAAATTCTCAGGCCCGGTCGGTTCTGACGGATGATGTTAATAATTCCGAGCTGAAAACCTCTTTCCACCTTCCAGGCATAATTTACAAGTCCCAGGGAGACCCCTCTAAGATTTCCCTGGAGGTAGTTAAAAGAGCTCAGGGATAGACCGGTGAGCTGGCCTTCTTTGACCAGTCTTACTGTGCCTCCGGCCAGAAATATTCCAGTGAGCTCCTTACCTCCAGTCGCTAAGCCGGCTATCATCAGGCCTTTTACCCTCACTGAGCCACAACCTATGCCAGAGATAACCATCCCCTCGATTTTTTCCCCTGCCCCAGCTCCGAGGCCAGCAATCACCAGACCTTCTATTTTTTCTCCAGCACCCACACCCAGACCAGCCAGCACCAGGCCTTTTATTTTTTCACCGGCCCCGGCTCCCAGGCCGGCAATCGAAAGCCCGGTCAGGTTATTTCCGGCGCCAAGCCCGCCTGCAGCCAGGCTGAGGCCAGTTAGATTTTCTCCGGCTCCCAGGCCGAGACCGGCCAGATTAAGACCGATAATGTTATTTCCAGCTCCTAGCCCCAGTCCCGCGAGATTTATACCAGTCAGTTTATTTCCAGCACCAACTCCCAATCCACCAATGTTAACTCCAGTTAGATTTCCTCCTGCTCCAACTCCGACCCCACCGATATTTATCCCATACATATTTCGGCCGCTTCCTGTACCGAGAAGGCCAAGGTTCAGGCCGACTGCAGTTTTCTCAGCTCCCGTTCCGAGCAAGCCCAGGTTTATACCTTTGAGCTCCGAAGCTCCCGGCAATACACCCAGCGAAAGCCCGATAATTTTCGATTCTTTGTTATCCGGATAAGGCTTCCAGAGGGTGAAGTTAAGTCCGTTAATTCTCTGGACATTTCTATCCCTGAAGTTGAACCTCAGCCCGCTGAAATTCTTGGAATTTCCGAAGCTTAAACCCCAGTTTCTGGCGGGAATGTTTAAACTTTGAGCTCCGAGTAGAGAGTTTAAGGATAAGGTCAGGGAAAAAACCAGAACAGGGCCAATAATTTTTACTGAAAGATTGTTCAGACTGACTTTTTTGAAGATAGTGTTGGACATGTTTGACTCCTTTTTCGTATCCGGGGCTCCAGCTCCTAACTCTTTCTCCGGTATAGTAATTAATGAGAAATAATAGTAGCCGAAAGCCAACTACAATTCCATTCACTAAAATAATAACGAAAAATTATGTTCCCGGGTTCCCCTGTTTGTCTGTCAGCAAGCAAGTTTAGATGGTTTTAGGGTCGAATTTCAGATTATGGTTCTGGTTTTTATTAAATCTGGAGGAAATTGAAAAATCTAGATCCCTGATTTATTGTATGTTATACTGGAGAAAAATATTTCTTTTTAAGGACTGATGACCGAAAAGGATGAAGTTCAGTAAAGAACCTCTGGGTCATGAAAAAAACAATCTTATTCAGGAGTTCAGGGGAATGAATAAAAAATGGGTGCTTTTAACCACAGTCAGGCTTTTCATTTTTTTATTTGTTGCAGCATTTTATCTTTCTGCTGGCCTTTATTCATCGGGGCAGAGCCGGCTTTCTAAAGAATTGCTCGAAGGATTAATAAAAAATTTTGAGTATACTCTGGAGGATGGCTCTAAATACAGGCTACAGAATGGGTACCTTGAGCAGGGAGAGTCAATAGAGGACTTTGTCAGCGTCAGGCTGGATTCGTTCAATTTTGGTGACCTGAACAGTGATAACCAGACTGATGCGGCCGTGATTCTGGTGGCCAATTATGGAGGAAGCGGCTCATTCTATAATCTTACAGTCCTGCTCAATAATGGAACCGATTTGATTCAGACAAATAGTCTGGAACTCGGAGACCGGATAAAAATAGAAAGCCTGAAAATAAGCTCTGGGAAGATTCTGGTTACTTTGCTAACTCATCGGCCGGATGACCCGTTGTGCTGTCCCAGCCGGAGAGTCAATCTGGAGTTCAGACTTAAAAATGGGCTCTTACAGAAGGTCCGTTAGTTAATTTACTGCCCGATTTCTTAAGCAGATAGAGACCTTTAGAAACCGAGCCCGATCATCAGTGAAACACCGGTATTTCGGGCTTTATCAGTCGGCATCGAAGAGCCCTCAGCCAGGATGTTGCCAAGTCCATAATGATAACGAGCATCAGCGGTAATCTTGAAAAGCAAGGGTATTTTGATATCAAGACCCAGGCCGCCGACGGCCGCCAGGCTGTTGCTCTTGAAATCGTCTTTGATATCTTCTTCTTCGCTTGTGCCTATGTAAGTAATTCTGGCTTTAGCTTTTTGCAGGAAGCCGTAGGAAGGTCCCCCGAAGATATAAAATTTTACCGGCCCAGCCGGAATGATGTTCAGCCTGACCAGGAGCGGGATTTCAATGTAGTCGAGCATGGCTTTGGTCTGGATCAGAGAATTCGGGTCGGAGGGATTGAGCAGCATTTCCATTTTTAATCCTCGACGGGAATAAAGAACCTCGGGCTGGAAGCCGATAGGCCCGAAATTGAGGGTGAGAAAGGCCCCGAAGCAATAACCCTGAAGATATTTCTGTCCGGGCATATCGATGGCTGGACTGAAGACGATTTTGGAATTGTTCAGTCCTCCTTTGAGGCCAAAAGTCACCAGGGCTTTGGCTGGAGAAGTCAGCGTGGCAATGATTAAGACCATCAGGAAAATAACAACAGTTTTTTTCATCGTAACCTCCTCTGAGGTAATCTATTATATTTCTTACTCTTCTCGCAAGATTTTTTTCGTGCCGGAAACAATTTTTTATCAGTTAAATTAGTCGGGGGAATGGGTAATTAATGAAAAATTAGTCGGTTAGAGTCCGGTTGAGCTTGTTTTCAGGTTGCTCTGTTCCTTTCCCGCCGGGTTATTCCACCCAGGTTATTCCTGGCTGCCGGCCCGGTCCGGGAAGATTTAATAATCAATATTTTATGAACTTAAAAGGCGATCTTGCCTGAGATTATCAGAATCAATCCCTTGTTATTACCATCAGGTACTGAGGAAACATTGATCATGGAAACCCCAACCACTGTCCGGTCACCTGATTTTAAGTTCAGGTTGTTACCTATAAGATTAACCGGGTTGATGGCACACCAGAATCTCTCCCCGGTAGAGGGAGATTTCATCTTCTTTTTTTTTTGAAGCAGAGTGCTGGTATAGTTTTCCGCACCAGCTCTTTTTCTCTTTCATCCATCTACCTATCTATACCACCATTGTTAATAAAATGTTAAGGAAATAAACCGACTTTTATTATCACCGCTGGGTAGGAATTAAGGTTTTTGTTATACTTTTACTACTGAGGATGAACAATGAATATTAGAACCTTTTTAGCCACCGGGGCTTTAATTGGTCTTGTCCTGCTGTTTGGGACTTTTTCTTTTTCCCAGCGAATAGGTGAACGCTGGGTGCATCCGGCCTGCCGGCCTCTGGACATCAGCCAGAAGGGACCATTTGTCCTGATGCCTGATGGAGCCCTGGGGACAGTAGATGATAAAGGTTTTTCTCTGAGCTATGACCGGGGTAAAACCTGGTCTGAGCCGGTGTTTGTTTGTCAGGGCCTAAATCCGGCTGAGCCAGCTTCTTATTATCTTCTGCGCACCAGAAACAATGTTCTAATCATGGTTTATCTCAATTTTGAAGGCAGGAAATTCAGCTGGGATAATGAGAGAAACGAACCGGGTTATTGCCGACTGGAAGTCTGGTCCATAAGGAGTTTAGACGGAGGGAAGACCTGGGTTGATAACCAAAGGATTCTTGAAGGTTATAATCCTAACTTTTTCGGGTTGATTCAAACTGCATCAGGCAGGGTGGTGGCCCCGCTTCAGCATCTGGTTTCAAACCCCGGGCGGCTGGTGGTCTGCTCCTTTTATTCAGATGATGATGGACGGACCTGGCAGCGCAGCAACTGGATTGATTTAGGCGGGCACGGACATCACGACGGGGCTTTTGAGCCTACCATAGCCGAACTGCCTGACGGACGCCTGCTGATGCTCATCAGAACCGGGCTGGACTGCTTCTGGCAGGCTATTTCAGAAGATGGAAAATACTGGCGAACAATCCAGCCTTCAACAATTGACGCCAGCAGCTCGCCCGGATATCTCCTTCGTCTTAAAAGCGGGCGTTATGTCCTGGTCTGGAACAGGCTAAATCCAGAAGGGCGGGTCTATGAGAAAACCAGACCTACGCCCTTCCATTCCGAGCTTCCGGCTTCCTGGCACCGGGAGGAGCTGAGCCTGGCTTTCTCTGAAGATGGTTTTTCCTGGTCGTGGCCAGTGGTTATCGCCCGCCAGCCCGGCGGCCAGCTCAGCTATCCCTATATGTTTGAACCTGAGCCAGGAGTGCTCTGGGTCATAGCCGGATTTGCTTTCAAAAAATACTGGCAGGACCCCTGGCCCTTAAAACTGGAACTTCTGGAAAAGGATTTTATCGGTGCCTATGATAAAGGAAGTAGAAAGCCAGTTAAAAAATAATGAAATAAAAAATAAACTTGGATAACCTGAGGAACCCAGTTAACTTTGAAAATAAAGATTCCAAGGAGGGCAGAATGAACAAAAAATTTTTTGGCTTCGTGGTGTTGGTGGCAGTGTTTTATTTTTTGGTCTGGCCAGTGTCAACCCAATCACAGACCAAAAAACCCAAGATTTATATTTCGGTGGATATGGAAGGTATTGCCCACGTGGTCAATGCCCAGACTGCGGCCGGCCAGTTTGACTACGAGCGCGGCCGGCGGTTAATGACAGCCGAAGTTAATGCCGCCATAGAAGGATGCCTGGCCGCCGGAGCCGGTGAAATCGTGGTTTCCGATTCTCATGGCAACGCCCAGAATATTATTCCTGAAGACCTTAACGAAAAAGCTATTCTTATCAGGTCATTCCCACGACCACTTCTGCAAATGGAGGGAATAGACAGCAGCTTTGATGGGGTAATTTTCATTGGCTACCATCCTAAAGAAGGCACACCAGAAGCAAATCTTTCTCATACCATCTGGGGTACCAAGTTTGCTGAAATCAGGGTTAACGGTAAAGCCATGTCAGAAGCTCTGTTTAACGCCGCAGTGGCTGGTCATTTTGGCGTTCCGGTAATAATGGTCTGCGGCGACCAGCACGTGGTAAAAGAAGCCCTGGAAAACTTCGGCCCGGTAGAAACGGTCCTGACCAAGGAATCACTCGGCTTCCTTTCGGCTAAATCAGCTCATCCAAAAGTTGTCCAGGCTGAAATCAGGCAGAAAGCTGAAAGGGCAGTCCGGCGGCTAAAAGAAATGAAACCCTATATTGTAGCCAAACCGGTTGTGCTGGAGATTGCTTTCAAAAACATTTTTGATGCTGAGACCACGGCTTACCTGCCTTGGGTAAAGAGGATAGAAGGAAAAATCATAAGAGTAGAGTTCAAGGACATGCTGGAAGCCAACCGCTTCATCACCGCTCTTTTCGCCATTAATAACCGACAATAAAAACTATCTTTAAATGTTCCGGCGAAAGGCATCCTGCAGAAAGCTACCTGATTATAGAAGAGGGAGTTAGTAAAGCTTCAGGATGTCTCATCGACTGGCACAAACTGAGGACTTTTAAGCATCAGGTCTGTATTTGACGGGAGTTTTGTATCCGGTGGTAAAACCCTGGTAGTTGTTTTATTTTTCTGTTTGTTGTAATTAACTAAGGTAAATTAATTTTGGATTTTAATAAATATTAAAAAACGCACATGACGCTCTTTCTCCTTCTTGAGCTGGTTACAATCCTCGCTGCTTCCATTTTAGTTATCGTCGTTTTCCACCGCCTGAAAATCCCGGCCGTGGTTGGTTTTCTGATAACCGGGATTCTGCTCGGGCCGGGTGGGTTGGGTCTTGTCCGTGACCTAGGGGTGATTAACGCTGTGGCTGAAATCGGGGTGATGATGCTGCTTTTTATCATCGGCATAGAGTTTTCTCTGGAGAGGCTACAGCGAATCCAGCGCTATTTCTGGTTCGGTGGCAGTCTGCAGGTGTTGATGACTATATTGGCGGTGGCTCTGATTTCCCGCTTTTTGGGGTCTAAAGTCGAGGAAGCTATTGTCTATGGTTTCCTGGTGGCCTTAAGTTCTACGGCGGTGGTGCTGAAATTACTCTCAGATAAAAAGCAATTGGATGCTCCCCACGGCCAGATTTCTTTGGGCATTACCATCTTTCAGGATATGACTCTGGTGCCGATGCTGGCCATCATCCCACTGCTGGCCAATATTAAATCGGTTTCCATCCTGACCCTTGGCAGTCGCTTTTTCCTGAGCCTGCTGGCAGTGGCTGCTGTTTTTTTTCTGGCCAGGAAAATAATGCCGAGCATAATTTCGCTTATTGTGGGGACAAGAATAAAAGAAATATTCTTGCTTTCGGCCCTTTTTGCCTGCCTGGGGATGGCTTACCTGACAGCTTCTCTTGGACTGTCTCTGGCACTGGGCGCTTTTCTGGCTGGTATAATCATTTCAGAATCCAGCTACAGCCTGCAAGTAGTTTCTGATATTTTGCCCTTTAAGGATGTTTTTAACAGCCTGTTTTTTGTTTCCGTTGGCATGCTGCTGGATACCAGGATTGCCTGCAATCTGGGCTGGCAGGTGCTGGCTGTAGTGGTTGGCATAATTCTCTTGAAGATAGTCGTGGTTTTCTTAACCGTCAGGCTGCTGCGCTTCAACTTCCGAATTTCTCTCCTGACTGCTCTGGGACTGGCCCAAATCGGAGAATTTTCTTTTGTCCTGGCCGGGGTTTGCCGGCAAAATGGCTTTCTTTCTGGGCCTATTTTCCAGGTTTTCGTAGCTTCTTCCGTCCTGACTATCCTGGCCACTCCTTTGCTAATGGAACTGGGTCCGCGACTGGTAGAAAAAATTCAGGAACACGGCGAGCCTGGTGGTCGGCTGGACCTGGCCACCATTGAAAGCGAATCTCTGAGGGAACATGTAATAATTGCCGGCTTCGGCCTAAACGGCCGCAATCTGGCCCGGGTGCTGAAGGAAACCGGAATTTCTTACGTCATAGTTGAAATCAACCCCGAAACTTTTCGGGCTGCCTGTCAGGCAGGGGAACCGGTGATTTTCGGTGATGCTTCCAGTCAGGTTATTCTGCAGGAGGCGTCCATTGACAGGGCCCGGGCGCTGGTTATTGCTATCTCTGACCCGGCGGCAGCCAGACGGGCGGTGAGCCGAGCCCGGCAACTTAACCCGGAAGTTTTCATCATCGTCCGGACCAGGTTTGTCTCAGAAATTGAAGAGCTCTATGAGCTGGGAGCCAATGATGTTATTCCAGAAGAGTTTGAGACTTCAATTGAAATTTTCGTTCGCGTTCTGGAAAAATATCATTTACCCAGAAATATCATCAACACCCAGGTGCAGATAATCCGGAGCGAAAGGTATGGCTTGCTGAGGGGCTCCAGGTCCACCTCCCGTCGCCTTTCACAGAAAATTTACGATTTTCTGGAAGCCGGTGTAGTTGAAACCTTTCTAGTCCCTGGCGATTCCTGGGCGGTCGGAAAGACTCTTGGAGAAATCGACCTTCGGGGCCGGACAGGAGTCACCGTGATAGCCGTCGTCAGAAACGAAAAAACTCATAGTGCACCTGGAGCCGATTTCAGGCTTCAAGAGAGGGACATCCTGGTTATGGTGGGTGATCACCAGGCAGTAGATAAGGCCCTGGCCTGCCTTGAAGAACCCGGTTAAGGCATTTTTTTATTTGGTCTATCTGGTTAGTCCTGTCCTCCGGATTCAGTTGTAGAAGAAGACTTGGCTAAAAGAACCCGGGACAAAACTTTTCTCTATCTGCGATGGATTTTGCAGGACCTCCGATAAGAACCAATTTTTAGCAGTCAGAAGTGAACTCGTTGTGTTTTAACTGAATACGAATTGTTGATTTTGCAATAGGAATTGATTTTGACTAAAATTAAAATATAAAGTTGAGGCAAAGAAATCTTCAAAAATCTTTGTGAGGCATAAGTTTGAGGAAGGGACTTAAAAAAGTTTTTTCCGCCTTAGACTTACTTACCCTTCTAACCGGGCTGCGAAAAATAGCTGACCGAAAATCTGACCTAAAAACTTTCCTTCTGGAGACTTCCCGGTTAATCGGAAAAGCCTTCGGGCATGAGCGAGTGGCCATCTTTGTTTACGAGGAAAGCAGTTCGGAATTAGTTTACCTGAAGGGCTGGAAAAAAGGTCGATTAGACCTTCCGCCCGGGTACCGACAGCCATTAAGCCTCGGGCTTTTGGGTAAAGCCGCCCGCACCTGCAGACCGGTTGTGGTCAATAACGTTAACAAAAATAAAGAATACTTGAAGATTCTGGATCTGGGAATAAATTCTGAAGCCGTCTTTCCAATAACTTTCAGAGACCGGCTGCTGGGGGTTCTTGACCTTCAGGATACCAGATTAAATGCCTTTTCTCAGGAAGAAGTTGATTTTATAAGCTTTTTGTCCCGGTTTCTCGGTTCAGCTCTGGCCGAACGTCGGAGAGAAGAAGAGCTTGTGACTCAGCTGGAAAAGACCAGGGCAATTCTGGAAGGAGTTAGAGACGGTTATTATGAGGTGGACCTTAAAGGAAATTTTACCTACCTTAATCAGGCCTTAGCTCAGGCCTGGGGCCGCAGCCGTCAGGAAATGCTGGGTCGGAACTACCGGGAATTTCTGGAACCAGAAAGTATTGACCGGGTCTTCCGGGTTTTTAATGAGGTCTTCAGAACCGGTCAGGCGAGAAGCGGGCTGTCCATTCAGGTGAGGGATATTGAAGGTCAGCTGCACGATGTGGAAGTTTCGGTTTCTCTTTTGAAAGGGGAGCAAGGTCGGCCCGCAGGATTTTATGGAATCATTCATGACATAACTGAAAGGGTCAGGATTGAACAGGAGCTGAGGGAAGCCAATGCCCGGTTTAGTTCTCTGCTGGAAGCTCTACCTGATATCATCTATTTCAAAGATTCTGAAGGACGCAACTTAATAATTAATCGGGCGATGGAAGAATTGGCTGGAATGAATAGAGAGGCGATAATTGGCCGAAAGGACGAGGAATTCTTGCCAAAGGAACTGGCAGCTCAATGCCGCCTATCTGATGAGAAAGTCTGGCAGGAAAAAAAGCCGCTGAGATTTTATGAGCGCTCGGAAGAGAAGGATGGGAAAATCCGCTATTTTGAGACCATAAAAGCCCCGGTATTTGATAATGATGGTAATATTATCGGAATAGTAGGAATAAGTCGTGACATTACTGAAAAAAAGCTGGTTGAAGACAGGCTGGAAAAAAGCGAGAGGGACTTTCGTGGTCTGTTTGAGAATTCTACCCTTGGGCTTTACCGGACTACTCCAGAAGGACAGATTCTCCTGGCCAATCCGGCCCTTATTAAGATGCTTGGCTATGAAAGCTTTGATGAGTTATCAAGAAGAAATTTAGAAAAAGATGGATTTGAGCCAGGTTATTCCAGGCAGGAATTTATTGACCGCGTAGAAAAAGAAGGAGAGGTTAGAGGTTTAGAAGCAGCCTGGAGAAGAAAGGATGGTAGTGTAATTTATGTCAGAGAAAGTGCCAGAGCAGTAAGAGACGAAACCGGCCGAACTTTATATTATGAAGGAACTGTCGAAGACATAAGCCAAAAAAAACTGGCCGAGATGGCTCTGAACAAACAGAAGGAGCTCTTTCAGATGGTAATCAACAGTGCTGAAGATGTGATTTTCATGCTCGACAGAAACTATGACTTGATTCTCTGGAACCAGGCGGCCGAAAAGCTTTTTGGCCTCAGAGCAGAAGAAATAAAGGAAAAGAGATTTATTGATATCTATCCGGCAGAAAACTGGGCTGAGGCTAAAAAGAGGTTTGACCGGGTGCTCGGTGGGGAGGTAGTCAGGGCGGATGTGGAACTTAATTTCCAGGGCAGAAAAATAATCTTGAATGTGACCGAGGTTCCGCTCTGGAATGAAAAAGGAGAAATATACGCTCTCTGTGGTATAGCTCGAGACCTGACCGGGAGAGTTGAGCTGGAAAGAGCTCTGGAAACCTCGCTCAGGGAGAAAGAGGCGCTGCTTCGAGAAATTCACCACCGGGTTAAAAACAACATGCAGATAATCTGCAGCCTGTTAAATCTTCAGGCCTATCAGGCCAGGAATCCGGAGCTCACTTCTATACTCAAGGACTGTCAGACCCGAATCCGCTCCATGGCTCTGGTTCATGAGCATCTCTACAAGTCAAGCAATCTGTCGAGAATCAATTTTGCTGAATACCTCAATCGACTGCTCATTCATCTTTATAATGTCCATAGGCAGAGTCAGGAAAAAATAGAGCTGGAATCAGAGCTGGAAGAAATTTTTTTGGAAATTGGCCAGGCTATTCCTCTGGGGCTTATGGCTTCAGAAATCATCTCTAACAGTTTCAAACACGCTTTTCCGGGTGGCCGGAAAGGAAAAGTTAAAGTAAGTCTCCAGAAGCTTGAACCGCCCCGAAGTCTGCGGCTTGAAATCAGCGATAATGGAGTGGGTTTGCCAGATAATTTAAAGCCTGAAGAAAGCCAGACTTTTGGTCTCCAGCTGGTTGCTCTGCTCAAAGAGCAGATTGAAGCATCCCTGGAGATTGACCGGTCAGAGGGGACCCGGTTTGTGATTACCTGGGGAAAAAATCCTGAGGGTGATAATAATCAAAAGTGATAAGTTTTCCTGTGACCTTAAGGAAAAATAAATAAAAAAACCCTGTCTTCACTGATACAGACAGGGTTTTGGATATAATGATTCGTTTGTGTTTTTAGAAAGCGATTCCGATAGTAGCTGACCAGACGCCGTTTTTAATATCAAGCTGTTCTCCACCTTCTATGGCGGTCAAAACTTTTTTCAGACCGAGGCTGTAGCGAACGTCAATCATAAAATGCCGGCCAAAGTCCAGTCCGGCCCCAAAGACCGCTCCGTAGTCGTTTTTCTCCAGAAGTGCTTCTTCAAGCGGGACGTCCTCACCGTTTATCTGCAACTTTTCCTTGAGCTTAAAGCCGATAGATGGACCGGCAAAAATGGCAGGCTGGATACCAGGAGTGGGAAGCCTAAGCTTAAGGAGCAAGGGAATTTCCAGATAATCTCCGAAGAGTTTACCCGAATATTCCCCGAACGGGTCTTCCAGCTGGGAGCCTTTCATGGTGTAGAGAAATTCCGGCTGGATGGTGATGACTTTGCCGATGTTGATGGCAAAGAAAATACCTCCCACCAGACCCACTTTGGTCTTTACGGTTCCTTCCAGGTCCTGCAGGTCGGCTCCGGTTAGCTTGGAAGTGTTGCCGCCACCTCGGATTCCGAATTGAATTCCGGCCAGAGAGCTACTCTGGGCCACTGCCAGCAAGAGAAAAGAGGCTACCAGGGCTGAAGCCAGTATTTTTTTCATTAAAAACCTCCTAAAATATTTTTATTCTAAGCTTGATGTTTTCATAGAACCAATCTCCCGTTCTGACAATCACCCTTTAAGGTGATTCTCTGTATTAATTTGCAAGCAGGACGGGGTGTCAAAAAGTCCGTTTAAAACTTTTTTGGCGGGGGCTTGGTAATAGCTCACATCTGGGGTAAAATAAAAAAACAAATGAACGGAGATACTGATGACCGACAGACAAATAAAGGTTACTTTTGAGGGCAATCTTAAAGTTAAAGCCGAGTACAGAGGAATGAACATTTTAACCGACCAGCCGGTTTACGCAGGTGGTGAAGGCAGCGCTCCTGCTCCTTTTGATCTTTTTCTGGCTTCTCTGGCTACCTGTGCTGGTTATTATGTACTGGCTTTCTGCCGCCAGAGGGAGCTTCCGACCGAGGGGATTTATCTGACTATGGACCTGGAAAAAGGCCAGGTTTCAAAGATGATTGAAAAAATTGTCATTGATATTCATCTTCCGGCCGACTTTCCCGAGAAATATGTGGAAGCCGTAGTCAGGGCGGCTGACCAGTGTGCAGTTAAAGCTCACCTTCTTAAGCCACCTACTTTTGAAGTAAAAGCAGTCAAGGGCTGATAAAGGTTTAGACCTCATGCTGGAGTTGACCTCAGAAACCAGAGGCCAGTCGAGAAGAATTTTCTCCGGGGAAAAATTAGTAATCTTTTCCACGGCTTTTTTCTCGGTCCTTATAATAATTGATTTTTTGCTGAACAATAATCAAGCCATATGGCTGATTCCAGTCAGCCTGGTCGTTGTTTTAATTTTTTTCTGGTTGCCGGTCTTAAGGCAAAAAATATCTGAGAGGTCCAGGTGGTTTTTTGTCCTTTCAGCCCTTCCGCTGGCCGGTTATGCTTACCTTTACAAATTAGCCGGAACCCTGGTCCATTTTCTTGGATTTGACTGGCAGGATGAACTGTTGGTTAAGGCTGACTGCTGGATTTTTGGTTTCAGTCCGAACCTGAAAATCGTCAGATTTTACCATCCCATCCTGACCGAACTGATGATGGTGGCCTACGTCGCTTATCTTCCTCTGGTTGTTTTGCTGGCTTATGTCATTTTTTTGAAGAAGGGTCAGGAAATCCTCCAAAAGTATGTTTTTACTCTTGGTCTGGCCTACCTGCTTTGTTTTATTTTTTTCATGCTTTTCCCGGCTTCAAGCCCCCGGTTTATTTTTACTGAATTGAAGCCGACCGGGGGGTTTTTATTCAGGAGGTTAATGGACCTGGTGGAAACCTCGGCCCAGTACCGCGGTGGTTCTTTTCCTTCGGCTCACTGTGCTGCCGGAACGGTTATGATTTGTTATGCCTGGAGGACCGGGAGAAAGACCTTTCTCCTGATTACACCGATGATTTTACTCTTTTTTCTGAGCACAGTTTACGGGCAGTATCATTACGGAGTGGATGTGCTGGCTGGCGTCCTGGTCGGTCTGCTGGCTGTTTTTCTAAGCCGGTTAGGGGAGAGGAAATTACTTCAGCCCAATAAACAGGACCAACAATAATCCGATTAACCAGTGAATAATGATGACAGACCACAGAGAGCGGGTCTTCAGAACCACATAACCAAAAATCAAACTGGCTGGGATAGAAGCCAGCACTTCAATGAAAGGTTTACCCAGATGGATAAGGCAGCAGGGTATGGTTTGAATTAAAAGGCTGTTTATGGAACCAAAAGACTGCTCCAGACCCAGCAGCAGGAAGCCCCGGAAGAAAAATTCAAAGGCCAGATAATAGATAAAAAAAGCTGCGGCATATATAAGAAAAGATTTTATGTTCAAGGGATTAAGCCTGAAGGCTGAGTATTCCTTCTGAAAGTCAGGCTGGCAGCTTGAGACCCAGGTGGTTATTATAACCAGCGGCAAAGAAATCATAAGCACCTTCAGACCAGTTCTGACCTCACTCAAAATGAAACCGTAATCTTTGAGCCTGGCCTTGAAAAATATTTTAAGAAGGGCCACGGGAATCAGCATCAGGAAAAGGAAAGCCATCAGGAAATCAAAAAAATCTCCATAAAATCCATAAAGAGAACCAGACGAGAAACCAGGAGCAAGATTGTAATAAAATATTTCAGGCTTTCCAAGATAACGGTAAAGTGAAATGAGAACAGGAGTAATTAGCAGAATAATAGTAGTCTGGCTTTTAGGTGATGTTAGGTAGTCTTTAAGTCTGTTTTTCAAGTTTATCTCTCATCTTCAGGTCTTAAACTATAACCCAGCCAGAGGCAGGTTTGCCTCAGCCCTTCTTTTATGTCTCGGGGCTGGTAGCCCAGTTCCCTGGTGGCTTTTTCATGAGAAAAGGCCCAATTTTCCAGAAAAGTTCTGACCCAGCTTTCGGTAATGAAAGGAGGTATTCTGAAGAGGCGAGCCTTTGTGGCTTCCAGCCTGGCCAGTTTGAGAGCTAAAGAGCCCGGAATCTTAAGCTTTAAGGCCCGGCGACCGGAAACCTCAAACAGCTGGTCGTAAAAGCCAGCCAGAGTGATGTTCTCTCCGCCCAGCAGATAAGCTTCGCCACTTCGTCCCCGGTCCATCAGGAGTATCAGACCGTCAACTACATCATCCACATAAACGTAATTACCAATCTGCTGTCCGTCATCCAGCATCGGCGCCAGCTTGTACTTGAGATAATACCTGATTATTCTGGTGACTGAATTGGCTTCAGTAAGCGGCCCAGGCCCGTAAACCCGGGTTGGCCGGGCTATTACTATCTCCAGTCCCTGGCTGAGAAAATCCGGGATCAGGGCCTCAGCCTGGGCTTTGCTGGCTTCATAATCAGTAAAGTAGTGAGGATTGGAGCGGCCTTGCGACTCGGTTACTGGTTGGTCTTTTGATGGGCCACTGACCACACAGGAACTGACCTGAACTACCCGGTTCACACCCGCCCGGAGACAGGCGGAAAGCAGGTTTTTTAATGCTTCAACGTTAGCTCTGTAGAAGATATCGGGATCACGGGCCCAGCTCCGGGCATAGGCCGCCAGGTGATATACCCGTTGACAGCTTTGAAGAGCGTCTTCAAGGGATAAACGGTCTGAAAAATCAACCAGAACTGTTTCCAGAGGCCGACCAGTCAGTCCCTCCGGCAGACCTGGACGTCGTAATAGCAGTCTGAGATTTTCTCCGGCTTCCAGCAAACGGCGGACCAGATTCTGTCCAATAAAACCTGTACTTCCAGTCACGGCCGTTATCATCAGTAAAACTCTCCGGTTTTTTTCAGGATTATAGTTTTAATTCAGAGAGATGGCAACATTTTTATAGACTGAGCTTTGGGAGTTGTTGGATAATCATTTTGTCAAGATTAAACTCAAAGGAGGTGTTCCGTGAAGCTTAAGAAAATCCTCTGGCTTTTTGCTGTAGTCGGTCTGGTTTTTTCTTCAATGGGCCTGGCTCAGGAAAAATTGTCGGGTGGTTCTCTCCTGGATGAACTGGCTAGGTTGAAAACTTATCGGAATAAAAGAATTTCAAGTTATGACCGGACCGGGAAAAACGCAGACAGCCTGAAGATTCAACCGGGGGAGACGGCTGAGCTGGCCAGGATTGAAGGGGCCGGGATCATCAAACACATCTGGATTACGGTGGCCTGTCAGGACCCGATGATCAGACGTAATGCGGTCTTGAGGATGTACTGGGACGGCGAGAAGAATCCGAGTGTGGAAGTGCCTCTCGGTGATTTTTTTGGTCAGGGTTGGGGAGAAAAATATAATTTTGTCAGTCTGCCGCTGGCTGCAGCTCCTGGTGGTGGCAATGCTCTCAATTGTTATTTTCCTATGCCTTTTGGTAGTGGGGCTTTAATTACCCTGGAAAATCAATCGGATAAACCAATTGATGCCTTTTACTATTACATCGATTACGAACAGCACAAATCCATACCAGCTGACCTGGGAAGGTTTCATGCTTTCTGGAACCGGGAGCTGACCGAGCCAGGGCCTGATGGTGAGAATGAATGGTCCGTCCTGGGTCCACAGAGTCCAAATCTGGATGGAGCCCGGAACTATGTAATTGCCGACATTGAAGGGAAAGGTCATTTTATTGGAATAAACTATTATGTGGATAATCCATCTCCGATGTGGTACGGTGAAGGTGATGATATGTTTTTCATCGATGGGGAAAAATGGCCACCTTCCCTTCATGGTACTGGTACGGAAGATTTCTTCAACTCATCCTGGAGCCCGAAAGAAATCTACCAGCATCCTTATTTTGGCTATGCCCGGGTTAATAACGAAACAGGCTGGCTGGGCAGGACTCACTGCTATCGGTTCTTTCTGGAATCGCCCATTGCCTTTGAAAAGTCACTCAAAGCCACTATTGAGCATGGCCATAATAACTGTTTGATTCTGGACCTGGTTACCGTAGCTTACTGGTATCAAAAAGAGCCTCACAAGCCTTTCCCCGCACTTAGACCGAAAGAGGAGCGGCAGAACCTGCCATCGGTGCGAGTGGTGGAAATTCATCGCTGGCGTGAAGCCTGGAGGAATTCTTTAGGTGGCGGGAAGCTCTGGGGTAATGAGAAGAAGGAAGAAAAAAAATAATTAATAAAGTAAAACAAGCAAAATAACTGTAAGGTATGACAGAATTTTACCGTTTATTTAATTAAAACTTCAGCCTTCCGGCCGAGTCAGAAAGCGGGCTGCTTTTTTCCGGCAGCCTAAGACTTTCAGTGCTGAAGGCAGAGTTTTAATTCTGACCGTCTCCGGAGCACCCAGGTACTCGCCGTTATACTGAGTATCCAGTGCCGGGCCCTTTATGACCAGTTCTTTAGCCTTGTAATGTCTTAACCTTTTCTGAAGCCAGCCAAAATAGATCAAGGGGAACAGTAGTATGTAAAGAATAGCCGGCATCTCAAAGAGGATAATGTCCAGGTAGCCGTCGTTAATCTTGGCCTGAGGGATTACCAGCCAGCTGTAGCCAAAGTAGTTGGTGTTTCCCACAACACAATCCAGAAAACGGCTGTTGATTTCCAGGCGGTCGTATTTTTGACCTTGATCGTCAACCGCCTCATAAAGTTCCAGAATTCTTTCTGGACGCCTGTAGAAAATGAGTTTGCGAGCTGCCAGCAGGTGTCCGAGGAGTCCGGGAATGGGATGTTTGGTTTTCTCTCCGGTAACTGCGGCTGTGGAACCAATGCTGGCAAAAGCGGCTACCCGGTCCTCAACCTGCAACAGGTCTATAGTCATAGGATCGCCTTTTTTCAGGTATTTTATGGCTTTAAAAGGATTTTTGGGAAGGCCAAGGGATTTTCTGAAGGCATTGCCGCTGCCGAATGGAATCACTCCAAAGGTTATCTGATTCAGTCGACCAGATTCATAGATTCCCTGCAGGACATCAGCAATGGTTCCGTCCCCGCCCACCGCCACTACTACGTCAGCCTGGCCACATATTTCCCTGGCCATTTTTACTGTTTCTTCTTTATTTTGTGGGGTATCCAGACAGATTCCCGGAAGTTTCCTGATCAGTTCAGCCCTAAGCCGCCGTCGCCTTTTCCAGCGCTTGTTGGCGGCCAGAGGGTTTATTAAACAGACTATTCTATCTTTCTGGCTTTCTTCCATTTTTATCCATCATTGAAAAACAGATTCAACAGAAACGCTTTAATTTATATCACGAGCCATAAGTGCTGTCAAAGGCTGGCAGGCTTTATTACAGATTGGGCTCTGAGACTGCTCTGGGTTTAACTTTAATCTCGGAACCCCACGGCGGGTCGAAGCGACCGTTGCCATCCACATCAACAAAAATCGGGTTGGTTATGGCATAGGGCAGGGCTGCTTCTGTAAGACTGCCGCTCCGTGACGATTGCTGAACTACCGGGTAGAGCGATTTATTTCCCAGGACTTCAGCTATCAGGTAAGAATCCTGACCCAGTTCCACGTTGAACTGTTTTTCAAACCGGAGAGACCTGGTTGAGGCTTCTACTGGAAAGACCAATTTTCTCTCACCGTTTATAATCAGCCGGAATTCTGAAACCTCAATCCAGGGAGCGGCTGAAACTGTAACCCGGACTCTGACCTGGCCGTCACGGTCAGTGAGCAGGTCTCCAGGTTGATGATTCCGGTTTAGACTGAAAGTCACCACCGGGCCGTTGCTTACAAAAGATTGCCCGCGCTTGAGGGGCGAAGCTATGTCTTCCCAGGTCAGGTCTTTTAACTTTTTTGGGCAGCGAACAAAAACCCGGGAATAGCCAGGCTCGTTGCCGTCAGCTCCATGAGAATCGGAAGAGCCAACGGCCCGAAGCAGATAACCTCGGTTCAGCAGATTAAGCCAGTCAGTTATGGCCTGTTCATTTGCCCCGTGAAAAAAAGGACCGTTCATCACTTCAATCAGATCAAAGCTGAGCTCAGGCTCTTCCCAGGCTGAGGCAGCTTTTTCCCGGTCCAGTCCGATATTCTCAAAATAGCCGAGCCGGCCAGCCCGGGGATGGTTGAGCTGAAGAAGGGAAGTTGGGTTTTTCTTCAAACAGGTCTGAAGCAAATCTTTTACTTTATCGAACCTGGTGGTGACGGAACCCCTGGTTTTCTCTTCCGGTTGTGGGGTAAGCGGGAAGTTGTTCAGGTGAAGGTGATTGTTAAGTGGTGTCACTTCTGAACCGCTAAAGACTTTGAGATAATCGTTCAGTCCCAGTTTTATGAGTTCTGGAAGGTAGTCGGTTATGAAATTATGGTCGGTAGCAATGGCCACCTCCAGGTTCTCAGCTACAATTGATTTAAGCCTTTCAGCCACATTCAAGCTACCATCGGAGTAGATGGTATGAAGATGAGGGTCGACCGACATATACCCTTTAAGTTTGACAGCTTTTTCTAACTTAAAAGTGAGCTCTTGATCATGCCCGTTCAGCACTTCTACTGCTAACTGGCTTCTGGTGTAAAGCGGTCCGAAAGAAGCGCTTATAAGGTATCGCCCGACCGGAAGTTTTACCTCCACAGGCTGATTGACAGCATAGACAGAATTTTTAATTCTTTCCCAGCTTCTTCCGCTTTTCAGAGGATTCTCTGGGGAGAAATAGGGGTTTTTAGTGCCATCTAAACCGAAAAAAGAAATTTTGCCGGGTAGGGGTTTTCCTTTTTTATCCACTAATTTAATTCGTAGTGAACCGGTGGGCGGTTCTTCAAGACGGAAATTTTCTGCTGTCTGGCTGCCGACTCTGACCATCTTTTCGACCACAGCGGGAAAGAAATGGGCTTTCAGCCGGTAAAGCCCTGGCGGAAGCCAGGTTTTGATTTTCTCCTGTCCTTCATCAAGGAAAGAGCGGAAAAAAACCGACGAGGAAAAGACCTCTTCAACCACAATTTCAACCGGTTTTTTGTGGTTTGAAATCAGGCTGATTTCCACCGGACAGACTTCTTTTTTCAGGAGAGCGTAAATCTCGCTCAGAAGTTCTTCCGGGTCTTTTCTAACCAGAAGCCCATAATGGAGCTCCACTGATTGGCCAGGAAGAAGGCTGGAAGGAATTTCTGCGGGCTTACTACCCCGGTTTATCCAGGCTGAATAAATTCCCTTTTTTTGATAGACCCTGAAGTTCAGGTCAGGAAAATGTTTCTGATGATAAGGGTTGAAGTGGTAGGCGTGAAAGGCATTGAAATAGACTGAAAGGCTTAGAGGCTCTATGACTTTATCACCACTGTTGGTAAAAACCGATTTAATATCCAGACTACCTTTTTCAGGAATGAAAGTGTAGGTGGTCTTGAGACTGGCTCTTTCCTGGTTCTTTCCCGTGAGCCTGGCCTCCAGCTCAACCATCAGTGGAGAATTTCTGGTGCGGCCCGGGTTGACCCGGGTCAGGGAGTAGGCTGGATAATAATAGTCAGGCCCTATTCTAACCTGGAGCTGGCCTGCTATCAGGTCGTTGGTCAGGCCGTTTTCAGCTGGCACCAGAGCCAGAATGGCTCCCTGGCCCTCCGGGGCAGGGTCATAAGTTATTTTCTTAAATTCCCTTGGTTCTTTGCCCATTAAAAATAAGTATTTCCCGTCATTTATAAGATAATCTCCCGCTCTGGCTAAATCTTTAAGTCCTGCTGGTAGCTGGTTGGGGTCTTCAATTTTCTTTATTTCAACAGCTGCCTGGAGGGCTGTGGTAATAAAAAGGGCAAGGAGCCACCCTATTAAAAACTTTTTAATTCGAATTTCCATAAGCTCCTCCAAATCTTTTTACCTCATCCTAACAAAATTCGTATGTTTCATAAATTAAATTTTGGCTAAAAAATGATAAAATTATCATGCTATGAGTACCTTACCAGAAATGATTATTTCCAGAAAGGGTCGGAGATTTTTATTTAAGGTTGAAGAAAGCTCAATGCCAGCTGATTACCAGAAATACGAAAATCTCCGGCAGGCAATCTGGCAGTTTGCTGAAGACCACCTGGCCGGTACCAGAAATCTGATGTGCGAGAATTTTCTGCACGAAGGCAGCAGTCTGTTCATTGGAGTATTTGAAGAAAGCGACACCGGCCAGTTCCTCCTGGATGAAGCCCATCTGGTTGGTTTCAGTTATGGATTTGTCGGGATAAAAGACAAGACCCTGGGTTTTGACCGGGCTGAGAACCTCTGGTTCTATTCGCAATTCTTAGGGGTAAGACCAGACCGGCTCAATTATGGCCTCGGGATTCCGATTAAAGAATTTCAGAGAGAAGTTCTGCTTAAGGTTTTACATCTCAAAACGGTTGTCTGCACTTATGACCCGTTGACCGCAGTTAATGCTTACCGGAATGTGCGCCATTTTGGAATGGAGGTGCTTGAATATCGGGTGGCTCCTTACGGCGAATATGGAGGTCGTCTTAACCGCCAGGATGTGCCTTCGGATAGATTTTTTATGGCCTGGGAGCTTGAAAAAGAAACTCAGTCCTTAGTTCCGGTTGAGAAAATCCCTGAAGTGGTCAACCAGAAGTCCCGGGCTCTTTCCCTGAGTTATCGTCAGGTCAAGACGGAAAAAGGACAGGCTGTTCTGGAAATACCAGGCCAGCCTGATTTAAGCCTCTCAGAAGAATTTATTCTAATTCCCGTTCCAGCCGATTTTTATCTGATGCTAAACCTGACTGATATCTCTGACCCGGAAATCCGTCGGATACCTGTGCACTGGCGTCTGAGGACGAGGGAAGTTTTTCAGCATTACTTTAGACAGGGATATCGGGTGGTAGATTTCCTTAAATTAGAAACTGCTCCTCCGGGTTGTTTTTATCTGCTGCGAAAATCACCCTGAAACAACAAAAAAGTGAAAAGGACTAACCTTTTTTGTTAAAATGGGTTTCTTTGATATATTTCATAAGATGTTTTTTAGAAGCTATGATAGAAAGAGATGAAATTGATTAAAGATGAAAGGATAGATTCAGAACCATGGGAAAAAATTCATTAAGGTTAATCTTGACCGTAGGGATTCTGGGTTCAGTTTTACTGCAGGCTTCCTGCAGAAAGCCAGCTACGGAAGTTTCTGAAGAAGGTCTCAGGCAAAGGGCCTGGGTTATTCACCAGAAAATCCTTACCCTTGATACTCATTGTGATACGGCTATGAGGCTTTTGCGGGGTAACTGGAATCCAGCCGAACGGCATGATCCTTCCCTTCCGGAAAGCGGCAAAATAGACCTGCCCAGAATGAAAGAAGGCGGTCTGGATGCTGTGTTTTTTGCAGCTTTTGTGTCTCAGGGCCCCAGGACCGAAGATGGTTACAGGCAGGCCAGAAAGAGAGCTGAGGAATTGATCCAGGCAGTCAAGAAAATGATTTTAGATAATAATTCGACGATTGGCCTGGCCGTTAACCCTGAGGAGGCCTATCGTCTTAAAAGAGAAGGAAAACTGGTGGCTTTCCTCGGTATTGAAAACGGTTACGCTATCGGCCAGGACCTGAGCCTAATTCAATATTTTTATGATTCAGGCGTTCGGTACATAACCCTCTGTCATTCCTCTGATAATGACATCTGTGATTCTTCAACTGACCGCCAGGACCCAGAAGATAACGGGCTTAGTGAGTTCGGCCGGAAAGTGGTGGAAGAGTGCAACCGGGTTGGAATGTTGATTGATATTTCTCATGCTTCAGACAGAAGCTTTTATGAGGTACTGGCTGCTTCCCAGGCTCCTATTTTTGCTTCTCATTCCTGTGCCAGAGCAGTCTGCGATAACCCCAGAAACCTGAGCGATGAAATGATAAAAGCTCTGGCTGCCAAAGGTGGTGTGATTCAAATCTGCTTTCTTTCCTCCTACGTTAAGACTCCTAAACCAAACTCGGCAAGGGAGAAAGCCCTGGCTGAATTCAGGGCTAAGTATGGTAACTGGCGAAATATTCAGGATGAAGAAGTTAGACGGAAAATCATGGAAGAAATGCAGGAAATAAACCGAAAATTCCCGCCTGACCTGGCGACCGTAAAAGATCTGGTTGATCATATTGACCACGTGGTAAAGCTGGTAGGGGTGGATTATGTTGGTATCGGCACTGACTTTGACGGTGGAGGCGGAGTTCTCGGTTGTAACGATGTCAGCGAGATGGTCAATGTCACGGTCGAACTTCTCAGACGGGGCTATTCCGAGAAAGACATAGAAAAAATCTGGGGTAAGAACTTTTTCCGGGTTTTTAACGAGGCCCAGGCCGTAGCCAGAAAACTGAGATAGTCCTGAAACGAAAACTATTTATTTTAGTTTAATGGCTTCTGATCAGCTATAAAACTTATAGTCCCCTTTGTGGTGATGATTTTGTCTGCCAGTTGAGTTATTATTTATAGGTAATGAAGTTTCATGGCTGGGAAATGACCGCAGTCTTACGGCGTTATTCTCCTATTCTGGCCTTTATAGTGGGGTTTTTACTGGCTGGATTGGTCCAGGGGCATCCTGAGCCGTTAGAAACTCCGAGGCCAAAACCAGGCGGTGTTTTAAGGATAAAACCATATAGCTCAGTATTAAATACTGACCTGGATCCGGCTGGCCAGGGCTATTCTGTGGTTATAGAGCACCTGTATGAGGGTCTGGTCCGCCTGGACTCCAATTTTGGGATTCTGCCGGGTCTGGCGGAGTATTGGTCTGTCACCGAGGCTGGTAGACGGATAACTTTCTACCTCCGAAAAGATGCCTTTTTTCACAACGGTAAGGAGGTAACGGCTGAGGATGTCAAATTTTCGTTTGAAAGATTGTTCAGGCTTAAGAGCAATCCGTTATTCTACTGGTTTGCTTCAAGGCTGGAAGGAGGAGAAGAATTCTGGAAAGGACAGGCTCAGGAGGTTTCCGGTCTTCAGGTGGTTGATAAAAAAACCCTGATTATCACCTGGAAGGAACCATCTATTTCCAACGTTTATTTTCTGGCGGCTGATTTTGCCGGTATTCTTCCTAAGAATCTGGTTCTCAGCCAGAAAAAGAAGTTTTTTGAAAAGCCAGTAGGAGCCGGTCCCTTTAAGTTTGATTACTGGTTGAGGAATTCCCGCCTTGATATCATCGGCATCCGCCTGAGCCGGAACGAGAATTATTTTGGGCCAAAACCCTACCTTGAAGGTCTGGAGGTCAGTCCGAATTTTCTACTGGATGGCTTCTTTGAGGATGAAGTCCAGGTCGTTCCTTATCTCTCCTACAGAATTTCCCGGGATAAATATCAGGTCATGGAGTTCAACTCACTCCACCTGGCCTATCTTTTTTTCAGCTGTCATCTGTCACCTTTTGATCAGGCAGAGGTCAGAAGAGCCATACAAAGTTTCATTGACCGCCGGCCTCTGGCTGCTCTGGGCTCTACCACCGCTTATTTCGGTCAGGTCCTGGATGAATTTATTCCGACTTTTCTGCCCGGCTTCGTTCCCGAATCCAGAGATGGGAGACCAAGCATGAGCCGGGTGCTCCAGGCTCTGGAAGGAGCTGGTCTGGGCAATAAAGATAAGCCGCTTACCGTTTATCTGGTTTTTGAGAATTCAACCAAAGATAAAGCCAGAAAATTTTATGAATATCTAAGAGAAGCCCTGAAACCTGCTGGAATCAGACTGGAGTTAATGGTTAATCCAGCTCCAGAAGAAATGGTTGCCATTAAGGTCCCTTACCTGATTTATTTTGAGTATCGGCTGCCACTGCCTGACCCAGAATTTCTGATTAAACCGCTTTTTCAGTCCGATTCTGAACTTAACCGAAAGTATTTTCACTACAGCAATAAAATCATTGATGATTTGCTGGAAAATCAGAGAAGTAACCTCAGGTTTGACCGCCGGGTGGGAATCTTCAAACAGATTGAGAATATCCTGCAAGAAGAAGTTCCGGCTATACCGCTTTTTTACTATCGTCAGCGGTTGGCCTATCAACCCTACATCAAAAACTTGAAGGCAGGGCCGCTCGGAATTTTTTCTCTGAACTTACGTACGGCATGGGTGGCGAAATGAAAAATTCCAGCCGGGCCAGAATCTCCATCTATGCTCAGATGGTTTTCTGGACTTCGGTCATTTTGATTCTGCTGATGTCCGGAGTGTTGTTCATCATCCAGAGTCGGGAAGTGCGGTCCATTTATCAGGAGAAAAAAGAAAGAGGATTGTTAATGGTCAGGTACATTTCTGAAATGAACGTCCGGAGGTTGATACTCTGGGACCTGGATTCTATCGATGAAAATGTCTCCGGACTTATCCGTGATGACCTGGCTTACATCATTTTCTATGACCGTGACGGCCGCCCGGTGGTAGTCAGCGAAAGTATCGCCGAAAACGCTGAGATTCTCAATCAGACCAGCTGTGCCGGAGAGGTTAGCCCCGAGGCCGTTTTTTACTCGGAAAGAAAGGTAGTTATGGACGGGAAAAGCCTGGAGGTTATGGAAATAGAAATTCCGGTTTTTATCCCGGGCTCTGAGAGTAAATGGGGTTCGGTTAAAATCGGGCTCAAGCTGGAGGATGTTCTCCAGCGAATCCAGCGTACCAGAATGGTTCTGCTGGCGGTTGGTTTGGCCGCCCTGCTGCTGACAGTAATTGGCAGTAACCTTCTGGCCCGCCGGATAACCAGGCCAATTAAAGTTCTGGTGGAGGGGACCAGAAGGATTTCCAGGGGCGATTTTAGCTACCGGATTCCCGTAATTTCTTCTGATGAGATTGGTGTGCTGACCAGAAGTTTTAACGAGATGGTTGAACAGTTGCAAAAAGCCAGACTCCAGATGGAAGAAGCTAACCGCCGTTTGGTTCAGGCTGAGAAGCTGGCTTCTCTCGGTCGGTTGTCAGCTACCATTGCCCATGAGATCAGAAACCCGCTGACCTCGGTTAAACTTAACCTCCAGAAACTTTCAGAGAGCGAGCATCTGGATGAGCTGGAGAAAGAGCACGCAGCCATTGCCCAGGAAGGAATAGAGCAGATAGAGAAATTTATCAAAGAGCTCCTGACCTACACCCGGTCTACTGTTTTGCAGAGGGATTATTTTTCCCTCCAGGAGATACTGGAGGAATCCATAAAGATTCTCCTGCCCTGCCTTCAGGAGAAAGAGGTTGTCTTAAGAAAATATTACCAACCAGGTTTGCCTCCGGCTTACGTTGATGCCGATCGCTTGAGGCAGGTGTTTTTGAATGTTTTAAGGAATGCTTTTGAAGCGGTGGAGGAGGGTGGTCAGATAGAGGTGGTCCTCACCGCCAGCAGCTCCAGTGAGAGACTTGTCTTTGAAGTCAGGATAAGCGATAACGGCTGCGGCATTCCAGAAAAAGACTGGGAAAATATTTTTGAACCGTTCTTCACTACCAAAAGCTCGGGAGCCGGGCTGGGCCTGGCTAATGCCAGAAGAATTGTGGAACAGCACGGCGGCTATATCAGGGTAGTAAAAAAGGACGGACCGGGCAGTTGTTTCCTGATAACTCTGCCCGGTATTGAACAGCCACAGGAGGTCTGAAAATGACCAGAATTCTGGTGATTGAAGATGATTCGCTGGTTAGCCGGACCATCTCTACCCACTTAAAGAAAAAAGGTTATGAGGTAGCTCTGGCCGAGACCGGAGAAGAGGGACTTGAACAATACCGCAATTTCCAACCGGATCTGGTGCTTCTCGACATTAAACTGCCAGATATCAACGGGCTGGAAGTATTGAGAAGAATAAAGCTGGAAGATAAAACCGCCGCGGTGGTGGTGATGACTGCCTTTGACGACATGAAGACCACGGTAGAGGCCATCAAGTCCGGAGCTTTTGAATATCTGGTTAAACCGCTGGATTATTTAGAGCTGGACCTGACCTTAGATAAAGCTTTTCAGCTTAAAGCTCTGGAGGAAAAAGTAAGCTATTTGATTGAAGAAAAGCAGAAAGAATATCAGATTGATAACATAATCGGGCGCTCTCCCCAGATGCGAGAGGTCTTCAAGATGATTGGTTCGGTGGCTAATACCAGAGCCAATGTCCTGATTCAGGGGGAGAGCGGTACCGGAAAGGAGCTGGTGGCTAAAGCCATTCACTACAACAGTCCTTTCCGTGACGAACCCTTTATCGTCATCAATTGCTCGGCTATTTCAGATACCCTGCTGGAGTCGGAGCTTTTTGGCCATGTTAAGGGGGCTTTCACCGATGCTGTGACCGAAACCCGGGGCAAGTTTGAAATTGCCGGGAAAGGCACTCTTTTTCTGGATGAAATAGGCGATATTTCTCCCAACCTTCAGTCTAAACTACTCAGGGTAATAGAGACCAGGGATTTTATGAAAGTTGGCGGAGAGAAAATTCTCAAAACTGAAGCCAGGATTATCGCTGCCACCAATCATGACCTTAAAGAGCTGGTGGCTCAGGGTAAGTTTAGAGAAGACCTTTACTACCGGCTAAAAGTGGTGGAAATTAATCTGCCGCCTCTCAGAGAAAGGCGGGAGGATATCCCTGACCTGGTGGCTTATCTCCTGGAGAAAATTAACCGCGAGCTCAAGAAAAACGTCAGGAAGGTTCCCTCTGAGGTTATGGAATACCTGATGACCCGCCCCTGGAAGGGTAATGTCAGGGAGCTGGAAAATGCTCTGACCAGAGCGGTCATCCTGGCCAAAGGCGACGTTATTCTGAAGGAACATCTGCCTTTTGAGCCCTCTCCGCCGCAGGTTCAGGAGAGAGTCATTGTGCCCAGGGAATTGGTTCCTCTCTGGGAAGTTGAAAAAAGATATATTCAGTATGTGCTTGAGGCAACTAAGGGAAGTAAGACCAAAGCCTGTCAAATACTGGAAATCAGCCGGCCCACTCTGGATAAAAAAATCAAGGACTATAACCTTAAGGTTGAAACTTCTGATTAACCTGAAAATCTGAATTTCAACTTATATTGATGTAAAAAAATTTAACGGCCAGGTAAGATTGTTGGCAAAACAAGGTCTGTCCGGCCAGTAAAACTAACTTCCATATCTTGAAAGAAAATGTAAATCTGGCACGAATCCTGCTATTAGCAGAGAGAAAGGTATTATTATGCTTGATAAAAAGATTGTCATTGTGGATGACGATGAAGCTATCCGCAAGACCTTTTTTCTGCTGCTTTCCAGCCGCTATAACGTTTATCTGGCCAAGGATGCCCGTGAGGCTCTGGCCAGGTTTGAAAAAGCTCCAGTTGACATGATAATTGCTGACTTCCGGCTCCCGCAGAAAAACGGTCTTCAAATGCTTTTCGACTTCCGACAGGCCGGCTACCAGGGTAAAATAATCCTGATTTCTGCCTATCCTGATCAGATAAAAAGGGATGAACTGGAAAAGCTGGGAGTGGACAGAGTGTTTCTCAAACCCCTTGACCTTAAAGCTCTGACTGAAGCCATAGATGGCCTGCTTGCAGGGCCGGCCTCTTGATGTCAAGCCGGAAAATCTTTCTTAAAAGAAATCTTCAGGGATGGTAAACTTTAAGGTATGAAAGCTGAAGCTGAATGTTACCTCTGCCTTTTAAGCCAGGTTCTGAGAACTGCCCGGATTATTGGTCTTGAAGACAGGGCTAAAATTGAATTGTTCCAGAAAGGTTGTGCCTTTCTGGCGGAAGCCGACTTTGACCGAACACCGCCTGAAATCTCAGAGGATCTTTATGCTTTTCTGGCCAGGGAGACCGGAAATCCTGATCCCTACCAGGAGTTAAAAAAACACCACATAGAAAAAGCCTTTGAGCTTTATCCCGGGTTGAAGAAAATTGTTGAATCCTCTTCAGACCCTTTGAGAGCCGCCCTGGAAATTTCCTTGGCTGGTAATGTCATTGATTTTGGAGCTACTCAGGCAGAAGACTGGTTTAAAGATGGAAGATTCTTAGAACGGATGGAGCTGGCCTGGGACGATTATCCTTTGCTAAAGGAAGATTTGAGTCGGGCCAGAAAGATTGTCTTCCTCGGAGACAACTCCGGAGAAACTGTTTTTGATCGCTTGTTTATAGAAATCCTGAACAAAAAGGTGATTTATGCGGTCAGAGGAAGTCCTATCATCAATGATGCAACCCTGAAAGAAGCCAGGCTCTCGGGCCTCAGCGGGGTAGCTGAGCTGGTTTCCAGTGGCTGCCGGGCTCCGGGCACAGTTCTTGAGCAGTGTTCTCTTGAGTTTTTGAGAATTTTAGCTGAAGCTGACCTTATCATCAGTAAGGGACAGGGTAATTTTGAATGCCTGGAGCAGGAAAAAGGACCATTTTATTTCTTGCTTAAAGCCAAATGTGAAGTAGTTTCCCGTTATCTCGCTGTTCCTCAGGGAACCCTTGTAATTATGAGGTCGAAGAATTTTCAGCCTCAACTCTCTTTTTAATCCGGTCTTTAATCTTTCGAGTTAAGGTAGGATCGGTCCTTTTGGTCTGGTTTTGACCGGTGGTTAATAATTCGGGATTCGTAAAAAATTTTTACTCAAATTGTAATATTTTTTAAGGTCTCATAGCTTTTTGATGGTGGTCTCTGCCTTAAGAAGATTGGCACGAATTTTGCATTATTTTTGAGGGCAGTTAAAGATGGAAACAAAAAGGCTTAGAAAAACCAAGCTTTCCAAAAGACAATACTTATACATAGATTCATATGCTGGTACCGGGAGGGAGACGTTGAGGACATATGGGCCGATGAATAAATCAATATCTCCCTCCCACTTCTCTTGCCTGGAAGACGATGAGCGCACCCAAAAATTTATAAATGCCTCCTTTTTGCCCTTCTTTGCCCTTCTTTCCATTCCCCCTTCCTTCAATTAAATCGGAGGGGTGCACGGCGGCACCCCTCCCTTTTCTTATCTTAAAAGAATGACTTGACCCTTTGGGAGCGGAATTTCCAGAGTTAGAAAATATCTTTTACGGTTCTTTTTTCGGGGCCAGATTTTTCGTCAGTTTTCCAATAAGCAATTGCCGGACATGGTCTCTGTTTTCTGGTGAAATCTTGAAAATCTCCAGACCGGGATGGGCTTTTATCCGCTCAATGAAAGGGGTTCCGTAATAAGCCACAGTGGCCAGAAGATTTGACGGACTCTCAAGCAGTTTGAGGACCAGTTCTCTGAATTTCTCGGAAAGACACTCCATTTTGCCCACTTCATCCAGGATGAAAAGTTCGATTTCTGGAGAGTTGAAGGGAATAAGCTCGAGAAATTTTTCGAAGCCTTCGACATCAACCCTGTATTTCCCCACTCGCCGTGATGATTTCAATTCTACATGGCTGAGAAGGGCCCGATGTCCGTCAAGAGTGAGCAGCTCAAAGCCCCGTCTCTGGCCACCTTCCCGAATTTCTCTAGTTAGAAAGCCGGCCAGTTTAAGATGGGGGCTTAAATTTTGAGTGAGACTTTCAACCAGGGTAGTTTTTCCCGACCCGGGAAGTCCGGTAATCAGTACTTTTACAGGCTTAAAGGTCATGGTTTCTCTAAACAGGAGAATTTTTTCTTAACTTGATCATTATACCAGCTTTCAGAAAGGGAGATTAAGAGCTGAATTGGTCATTTCCGAACTAAATCTTAAGCTCAATTTTCAGACCTTAAAGGCAGGCTGGCCGAACACTTTTTTTGTCGAGTGGAAGTAACAGGTTTGCAGCCTGAGCTTAAATTTAATAAACTCAATAAGGTCGCAGAGAATTTGATGAAAGAAAAATATTTGCTACAGGAGAAAAGACACCATGAAACGAAAAACTATTGCTTTTTGGCTTCTGGTGTTGATGGTGGTTTTATCCACCAGCAATCTTCTGGCTCAGAGCTATTCGTATCAGGAATTTGAGAGAAGAAGGCAGGCTCTTATGGAATCAGTGCAGGATGGGCTGATCATTCTTTTTGCCAGCCCCGGCAATACTGGCGCTAGTCATTTCCGTCAGGATAATGATTTTTTCTACTTTACGGGCTCTGAAGACTCTAATGCTATCCTGGTAATGGCTCCCAGGAGACGGGAAAGCTATTTGTTCGTTCCGCAGCAGACTGATAGAGAGAAGATGATGGAAGGGGCTAACAGTCTGGATGACCCGGGAGCTAAAGAAAAACTCAGGTTGAAAGCCATTTATCCGATTAGTTATTTTGATGAATTTCTGGCCCGCTTTTCATCTGGCCCGGAGCCAGTTTTTTACCTTCGCCTTTCGCCAGAAGACACAGTAAGTGAAGCCAGGTCAGAAACCGCAATTTTTTCTGCCCGCCGGCACCGAAATCCCTACAATGCTCAGCTAAGCCTCAATCAATTCAGGGCAGAGCGTTTCCGTCAGCTCTATCCGGCTGTAAGGCTGGTGGACATTACACCTAAAATAGATGCCTTAAGGATGATAAAGTCACCGGAAGAGATTGAAATTTTAAGAAAGAACGGGAAAATCTCCGCTGAAGCAGTTAAAAAGGCTATGTTAACTTCAAAACCTGGAGCTTATGAATATGAGCTGGAAGCAGCGGCAGTTGAAGTCCTGCTTAGAAACGGTTGCCGCGGCCCCGCTTACCCGCCAATCATCGGTTCGGGACCCAACACCTGCATTCTGCATTATGATAAAAACAACCGGAGGATGGAAGCTGGCGAGTTAGTACTGATGGATTTTGGCGGGGACCTTCATTATCTTACTATGGACATAACCAGAACCTGGCCGGTTTCTGGCCGATTTACCGAAGAGCAGAAAAAAATTTACCGGGCGGTGCTGGAGGTTCAGAAAGCCTGTATTGAAGCCTTCAAACCCGGGGTTACGGCCAGAGAGGTTCAAGAATATGTGGCCCGCAGAATGAAAGAAAAAGGAATTGACCCCCTGGGACTTAGAGGCGGGCTGGGGCATCTGGTTGGCCTGTCAGTTCATGATGTTCAGCCAGCAGAGCTCGTCTTAAAAGAAGGCATGGTTATGGCTATAGAGCCGGGTCTTTATTTTCCTGAAAAGAACCTCGGAGTGAGGATTGAGGATACTGTACTGATAACCAGGGATGGCTGTGAGGTTCTGACTGCCGGTGTACCAAAGGAAATTGAAGAAATAGAAGCCCTGCTGGCTAAAAGAAAGAATTAAAAAAACCGTAAGAAGAGTGGAATTATGGATTTTCTGGTATCAACCGCTTTCGGCCTTTTAATTGTTTATCTGGCCTCAGAAAGCTTTAAGCATCGAAGAGCTCTAAAAAAGTTAAAGCACCGGATAGTTGTCTCCGGAATCCGGGGTAAATCCAGTTTAACCCGACTGATAGCTGCCGGCCTTCGGGGAAATGGGCTTAAAGTTATGGCCAAAACCACTGGTTCCAGGGCCATGATTATTCTTCCTGACGGCAGCGAATCTGAGATAAAAAGACGCGGCCGGGCTAACATTCTGGAACAGAAAAGGCTTGTCCGCCAGGCAGCCGACTCCGGGGTGGAGTTTCTGGTGGCCGAAGCCATGAGTATTCAGCCCGAGTGTTTAAAGGTTGAACTCCAGAGTTTGCTCCAGCCCCAGATTCTGGTATTGACTAATTTCCGGCCTGACCATGGAGAGTTTCTGGGGAAAGAAAGAGAGGAAATCGCCAGGTCTTATTTTGAAATCATACCCGCCGGGATGGTAATTTTTATTCCTGAGGAGGAATATTTTCCCTGGATGGGACGGCTGGCTGAGGAAAAAAAATTAATTCTGGTAAAGGTAAGTCCAGAGGCTGAAGCTGACCAGTTTCTGAAAAAAATCTCTTATCCGGAATTTGAGGTAAATTTGAGGTTAGCTCTTAAAGTACTGCGATCGCTTGGCCTTTCTGAGGAAGCAATTTTCCGGGGCTGGTCCGAAGTCCAGCCTGATTACGGAAGACCCAGAGCCTGGCGGGTGGGATACGGCTGCGACCGGTATATCAATCTGGTCAGCCTTTTTGCGGCCAACGACCCGGAATCCAGTCTTCAGGCCATAGAAATGGTCCTCAAAAGATTGAGCTTGAATCCAGGGCAGGTCATCGCTCTGCTCAGTCTGAGAGCAGACAGGGGAGACCGCACCGCCCAGTGGGCCGAGTTTTTGCAAACTGAACGCTCAGATCTTTTTAACTCCGTTGCTTTAATCGGACCGGGAGCCAGGGCTCTGGAAAGAAAGTTGAAAAGACCGTTTTCAGCCCGGGGACAGAAAGTCTGGTGTCTCCAAGAAAATCAGCCCGAATCCGTTCTGGCTGAGTTGATTACTCTGGTGAAACTCAATCAAGAGAATCTGGGAAATGAGGTAGTAGTTTTTGGCCTGGGCAACATCGCTGGTTTTGGTCAGCGTTTTATAGATTATCTGGAGAGGACAGCCGATGCTGTTAGATTATAGTTCACTTTTTCTTGGTCTTTTGCTGGCTCTAATTTATGCTGAGTTAACCGGTTTTTCTCCCGGCGGGCTGGTAGTCCCGGGATATTTTGCCCTTTACCTGGATCAGCCCTGGCGGCCGACGGCCACCATTCTGGTGGCCCTGGTAACTCTTCTTCTTTACCGGCTGGCTTCCAAATATTTCATTCTGTTTGGAAGGCGCCGCTTTGTTTTTATGATTCTGGCAGGAGTCCTCCTGGCTCAGAGCTGGGCTTTGATACTGCCTGAACTTTTTTCTGAACCCATAGGGCTAAGGGTCATTGGCTGGGTAATTCCCGGAATTCTGGCTTCTAACCTGGAAAGGCAGAAAATTCTACCCACCCTCAGTTCATTGATTTTAGTTTCGGTTCTAACTTTTTTTATAGTAAGAATATTTTCCTGATGAGTAATAAAAAAAATAAAATCGTAACACTGAGTGGTCTGGCGGCCATCAGTCTGATTTTTTGGGGACTATATCTATTCCTCTGGAATAATTCCTCTGGTTTAAGGCCGGCTGACGAATTGGAGGTCCTGGCAGCCCGGTTGATGGCTGAAGCCAGGGAGAATCTTCTCCGCTGTCAGAAAGAAAAAGGCCTGATTCCGGAAAAAAATCCTGTCGACTTCAACCAAACTGGTCTGATAGGGCTGGAAGACAGCCCCATTACTACCACTCTGGGCAATCTCCAGGCCAAAAGGACCACTACCAATCCGAACCTGGCCGCTCTTCTGGTGCACCTGCTTAAAAAAGCGGGCGTTCGGAAAGGGCAGACTGTAGCCCTTGGGGCTTCCAGTTCCTTCCCGGCCCTGATTTTGGCCACTTACAGTGCGGCCAGAGTGATGGAATTAAACCTTTTGGTAATCGTTTCTCTTGGTTCTTCCCAGTGGGGAGCCAATAATCCGGAGTTTTCCTGGCTGGAGATGGAAATCTGTCTGCGCTCCGCTGGCTTTAACCATCACCGACTGCTGGCGCTGTCCTTTGGCGGCGAGGATGACAGCGGAGGTGATTTTCCGGATGATTTTAAGAATAAAGTTATTAACTTTTGCCGGGAATTTGACTTGAAGTTGCTTGGTAGTACTTCCCTCGAGCAAAGAGTTAGAGAACATCTGAGTCTTTTTCTGAAGGCTTCTGGCTCCCGGAGAATTTCAGCTTTTATCAATGTTGGTGGAAGTGCGGTCAATCTTGGCTCGGATTCTTCTATTCTGGAACTCCGGCCTGGACTGACCCGGGTTAAAAAAATACCAAAACCGGCCCACCGTGGTCTCATTCAGGAAATGGCCCTTCGTGAAGTGCCGATTATCCACCTTTTAAACATTCGAAAGCTGGTAGAAATTTACGGCCTGCCCTGGGATCCGAAGCCCCTACCGCAGCCTGGAGAGGGGCTAGCCTGGCCAGAAAAAAACCTGGAGAAAAGGAAACTGATTTTTCTTTTTATCGGATATGTTCTGACCGGTCTTTTCTGGTTGGTGGCTAACTTATTTATTCAAAAAAGAGACGGTCGGCCGGAACTCCGGACGGGTTCTTGAGGTAATAACCGATTCCTTTTTCTATAACTTCGAGGTAGCGGGGTACGTTTTCCATCAGGATGGGGCGTTCAGGGTGAAGGTCGGTCCAGACCCGGAAAATCTGAATGATGGAAGAAAGATGGCGGCCCACCCGGACCTCAATCGGCCAGCCTTTTTCATCCAGTTTTTCAAAAAGAAGTCCATGCTTTCCGGCTTTCATCACAAACTCATCCTTTCCAGAAAGAAGCAGTTCCCGGTTTGTTTTTCCCCGGGTGGCATCCAGAAAAGGCTCCGGGGTCTCCAGAAGAAGGGGTATGGCCGGGGTATGGTCGCCGATTTCCCGGTGGGAAAGACCGCGCAGAGACACCGGTGAATATTCCACCCCGATGTTGAAACCTTCCTCTCCGCTTATCATCATTGAGGAGAGAGCTGCCAGGTCTTCGCCTTTCTGGTGGGCAACAATGGTGCTGATAACCGGATATTGCAGTTCAGCCTCGTGCAGGTCAATAACCAGGTCAACTTTTTCTTTAAGAATTAGCTGAGTCATGGCATAACAGGTTTTTTCTGTCATCGTTCCGTTTGGTCTTCCGGGCCAGGTGCGGTTTTGATTTCTGATATCCATGTAAGCCAGCTGCTGCCTTGAGGGGTAGTGAATGTAAACTTCAGGATCTGGCCACTGGTCCAGGGGGTTTGACCAGCGATCGCCATGACGGAATTTTCTTTCTCCCCAGGGTGTTTTAATGGTGTAATCAGGTGGATAAGCTCCCCCCGGTCGGGTAGAGGTAGAGGCACTGCGGTTGGCGGTGATGATGACAAAAACTCTTCCGGCTCTAATAAGAGCATTTTCCACAATTATCAGTGAAGCCAGCCGACCAGCCGGTTCTTCTGGATGAGAACCGCCGAGGATGAGGGCCGCGCCTTCTTGAGCTTCTGAATTTCTGTTCCCGAGAACATAGACATTGACATCGTTAATGCTGCCTTTAATTTTTTCAAAGTAGTGGCTGAGTTTTTTGACTTCCGTCAGGCCTTCGCCTGGAATAACCACTTCCTTCAGGTGACGGCTGCGGTGGAAGCTCAGCCCGGAAAAAATAAAAAGGATGACAAAGCCTGCTGAGAGAATTAACTTTCTGACTCTGAAGTCGAATTTCATTCTATCCTCTTTCCGTGGCTATTATTTATTTCAACCTGAAAAGCCTCAGCAGAAAAGGCAGAATAACAATCAGGTAAAGAAGCTCCTGCTTCCAGCTTCGGCTTTTTTTAAAATTCCAGATAAAACAAACAGCAAAGAAAGCTACCATCAGGTAATATAAAAAAGTAATCAACTGGCTCATAACCTTCTCCTAAAAGATGGTCAGGAAAGAAAGCTTCTTGCTGAAGACAACCATCAGAGTTCCAAGCACAGCAATAATGACAGCCGGTACGGCGCAGGTCAACAGAAATTTTTGGTATCTTTCCCTGGCTCCAACCACCTCCATGGTCAGCCGTCCGATGATGGCCGTGGGTGGAAGAGCATCACCAAGGGGCCAGATGAGGCTGAGACCGGCTAAGGCCACTATCGGGTCAAGCCCTCTGGTGTTAAAAAGAAGAATAAGTGGTACTCCTAGCACCGGAGCTGCTCCCCACATCAAAACTGCTTCAGAAAAAGGTAACGTCAGAAAAAGCGAGGCAATAACCAGAGCGACCGGTAGGGTGACGACTGAAACTGAAATCAGACCTCGCACCCCGGTCAGAGTCATTATCTGCACCAGGATTCCAACGCAGGTCAGAGTGCCCACCAGGGGTAAAAGCTGTTCGGTGGTTCGGAGAGAAATTGCCCAGAGGTTCAGGCGAACTGGAGAAATGAGCAGGGTAATTCCGGCTGTAATAGCAAATATCAAAGGCAATCCCAGAATCGGGAAGTGAAAAGGGAAGAGTCGGCCAGCGGCAATCAAAGCCATAAAAATTCCAAAAGGCAGACTTAACCTCCACCAGTTCATCCCTTCCGGCGGTGCCGGTATTTCAGTCAGAGCTTTTTCCAGATTAATGGGACTGGCTCTGTGGCCAAGGATGAAAATGGTAATGAGTGCGCCCAGAACACAGGGAATTAGTAAAGGCAGAAAGAAGCCCACATAAGGCATGTTAACCCCAGCGGCAGTCAACATGGCCCACAGGCTAACTGGCGGAGCAGCGGCACTCAGCCCGGCGATGATAAAAATAATGGCTGCCACTTTAAGATCGCTAAGGCCCATATATCTAAGGACAATTGCCACTAAAGAACCAGTAATTAAAACCGAAACACTTCCTGCTCCAGTTAAAGCCCCTGGAATTAAAAGCAGAAAAACCAGCAGGATAAAAAGAATGTATTTTCTCCGGTGGAACCTTTTCAGGATAGCTCTGACGGCGAAAGCTATCCCTCCGGCTTCTTTCAGCAGGTTCATGAAAAGAGTGGCCGTGAGGAAAATCAAGCAGATGTCAAGGTAAGTGATAGCTCCTTCGGCTAGATGTCTGGCCGGCAGTCCTTCACCTCCGGCCAGGGCTCCAGCCAGGGCGGCCAGAAAAAGGGAAAGCTCGGTTGAAACCCTAAATATTTTGGCCAGAATATAAACAGCTACCATGACTGCTAATATGATTGTGGCGCTCAGGGTTTGTGACATTAAGAATTCTCCTGCTGGCCGGTCAGTATTTTCGAGAATCAATAATAATCCGGCTGATTGCCTGATAGCTCTGCATAGTTTTTTTATTCTGATAGATGTCTCTTTCCACGATCAGAGTCCCAAGAGGATAATCGTCCCAGCGGTAGATACCGATGTCAGTCTGGTTGCCGGTGCTCAGAAAGAGCTCTCGAGCTCCATGTTTGACACGGGGAAGGTTTAGCTTATCCAGAACCAGGTTGAGTGACTCCGGGTCTTCAATAGTGAAAGTTCGGCCATTAGGGTCCATAACTAATTTTAGCTCGGGCGGAGGCGGTACTTCTTCACCCCTTTCTATCTTCATTAGCAGGTCACTACTTAAAAAAGTATAAATAATTCTATGGGAATGTTGAGTGTCAATCTCGCTGACGGTGTAGTAATAATCAGGAATTTTTGGGGGGAACAGGTCATTTTTAATTGCCTTAAAAGAGAGAGTTTCCAGTTTGGTGTTCTGTAGGTAGCCAAAAATGACACCGAGGATAACAATAATTACGATGGTCCGAAACAGACTTTCGGTATAACCACGAATCAGAATGTAAACCAGCCAGATAACGCTGAAGGCCAGAAGGATGGTTACTACAGTAATTGCAGTTGAGGTGGCTACCATTTTTACTTTCCTTTATTTTTTTTACTTGTTTTTTAAATTCTAACAGAAAAAGAAAGAAAATAACAACTTAACCTTTTTGCAAATGTTAGTTAGAAGTTATAAAATTCCTGTCTCATTCGGATAAAGGAGTAGAGAATGAAAAAGCATCTGGCCACCCTGTTAATTTTCCTGTTAATGGCTGGAGCAGTTCTAGCCCAGCCTCAGGAAAAACTACCCAGAACTCTTCTGCCGCTTAAGGTTCTTCAGGACATCATCAATGAAGCCAGCGGAGAGCTGGCTCTCCAGAATGAGATTTATCTCACTGGAGTTAATCGCAACCGAAAAGCTGAAGAGTACTTGGAAGGCTACTACGAAACCAGGTTTATTCTGGAAAAAATGAGAGAATACGGGTTTGATGAGGCCGAAATAGTTAACCTTCCGACCCGGAGTCAAACAACCTGGGATGCAGAGGAAGCCGAACTCTGGATGATAGAACCGGTAAAAAAGAAGATTGCTGACCTCAAAGAAATACCGGCTGTTCTCTGCCCGGGCAGTGTCTCGGCTGAGGTGACTGCCGAGCTGGTGGATGTCGGTCCGGGCTTCAGTGATGATTATTACCGGGGGAAAGACCTGAGTGGAAAAATCGCCCTGGTCTATGGCTCTCCGGAAGCGGCCCGGCGCCTGGCGGTGGAAAAGTACGGAGCAGTCGGGCTGATTGGCTGTTCTTCCAGTCATCCGGAATTTGACCGCGACCAGATTGGCTGGAATTCAATCCGGATTGGAGAGAAAGAAAAGCCAACTTTCGCCTTTATGGTTTCGGAAAGAACTTATTTTGAGTTGAAAATGGCTCTGGAGAGAAAAGTCAAGGTGGTGCTCAGAGCCATGGTTAAAACTCAAATGGTACCTTACAGAGAAGAAATGGCTTTCGGTTTGATAAGAGGAAGCGAGAAACCAGATGAAGAGCTGGTCCTGGTGGCTCATCTTTTTGAAGGGTTTGCCAAGCAGGGGGCTAACGACAATGCTTCTGGCTGCGTGGCCATCCTGGAAGCCGGGCGGGTTCTTAAAAAGATGATAAATGAGGGTACCATACCGCCCCTGAAGCGCTCGATTAGATTTCTGTTTGTTCCGGAAATCTCGGGAACCAGAGCTTACCTGCAAAAATACCCGGAGATTGCTAAAAAATTCTTTGCCTGCATTAACGAAGATATGGTGGGTGAAGCTCTGGTTAAAAATCTGAGTGCTTTTCGTCTGGAAACTACTCCTTATTCGCTTCCGACTTACCTCAACGATGTGGTAGCTTCTTTTGTGGAATGGATGGGAGCCAGCCAGAGAATCTCTCAGGACCAGGGCTGGAGAAATTATGCTGTCCTATCTCCAGCCGGAAGCCGCGACCCCTTTTACTACAGCATCGACCGGTTTTCTGGTGGTTCTGACCATATCGTCTTCGTAGACGGGTCAGTGAAGGTACCGGCCGTGATGTTCATCTGCTGGCCTGATATGTGGTATCATACCAGCGGCGACCTCCCCGATAAATCAGATTCCACCCAGCTGAAAAGAGTGGTCACTCTGACAGTAGCGGCTGCCCTTTTTCTGACCAGAGCCGGGGCAGAAGAAGCCTGCAAGATCTTAAATGAAGTTTCTTCAAGAGGACTGAAACGCCTGGGCGAAGAGAAAGGACGAGCAGTTGATTTAATTTTAAGTGCTCAGGAGAAGGAACTGGCTGTTTCTCGCAAAGAGGCTATCAACATACTTGAGCAAGCCGTTTTGAGAGAAAAGGAAGCTCTGAATTCGGCCCGCTTTTTTGCCGGTAGCGACCGGGAGTTTGCTGCTCTGCTCAAGGCTAAATTGAAAAGTCTGGACCAGCTTAAAATCGCCTGGCGGGAAGAGCTTGAAGAAGTCTACCTCCAGAAATGTGCCCGGCTAAAAATCAAACCTGAAAAACTGACTTTGACCTCTGATGAAATCCGGCTCAATCAGGTAGTCCCGGTCAGAAAACCAGCCGGGGATGAAGCCAGCCCCTGGGCGGCTATGATGAGGTTGAGAGAAATGAACCTGCAACTCTCGCCCGCCATTTTCAGAGCTGATTTTGAGCTCAGGAATTTTGTTGACGGTCAAAGGTCAATTCTACAAATCCGCAATGCAGTTTCAGCCGAGTACGAACCACTTCCACTTCTGGAGGTGGAAAAATATTTTCTGGCCATGGAGAAAGCCGGACTGTTTGAGCTGAAGAAAAAGTAATCATAAAAGCTATAGCTCTGTAGCCTTAAAAATTAATTTTTTAAATTTGGTAGATTTGATAAATGCAAACTGGCCGCCATTTTTTAAGGATTATCTTCTTTATTGCTGGCTGCAACTCAGAGGAATACTCTTTCTTTTGATTACCAGAAGTGAAGATTTAAGCTGCTTGAGATCCGCCTCTGCTGGAATAAGTTGTGGATTATTTCCCGTAGATTTTGCTCAATTCAGCCATCAGGTCCAGGTTCTTTTCTACTTCAATAAGGGGAATCTTTTTGCTCCGGGCTATGGCTGTAAACCGGCCATCGCTGTTACCTTCTTTGTTGACCAGCAGGATGTCTGAAGCCGGGGCTACAGCGTCAATACTCTGTTCATCCGTGGTATCGCCGGCGGCTGCACCCTGAGCTCTTCGCTTCAGCCCTTCCACATGAGCTCCGATGACTTTGATACCCTGCTGACGGGCCTCCTCTATCAGGCGAGAAATTCTCTTAATTTCGTCATCAATGGAAATGCCGGCCGCTCCCATACCCTTGAGACTGGCTCCCATGACAATGATAACTGAGCCGTAAGGTTGACCGGCTTCCTTCTTTTTCTGGAGTAGAGAAGCGGTAGCCAGGGGTTCCAGGTCAAAAGGAAGACCGAGTCTTTGAAGGACTACTTTAATTATGGACGGACCGGGGCTCTGCCCGCAGGAAGTTAGAAGCACCGGCCCCTCAGCCCGGGGTATGTCTTGAGCCTGAATAAAGCCAGACTGGAGGGTTAAGCCTACCAGAAAACCGGCCAGAATGATGATTTTTTTCATTTAGTCAGCTCCTCAGTTATTATTTTTATCCAGCATTTTGGATTGCTTTACTTAGTTTAGTGTTTGGAGCGGCTAAAATCAACAGATTTCCTGAAAGTTTTCGGTATTTTGACTTAATTTATCCAGTCTTCTAAAAGGCTCATTTCAAAATCATCAATCTGATAATAGTTCTGAAAGCCTCTGGGCGTTAAAGACGGCATGAGCCTGATAGTCATTGTTAAAGTAGATATAAATTTCTCTGGCAGTCGTCCGCCTGATGATTTCAGCCCATTTCCTGAGTTCTTCATCCGAATAGCGGTAGCGGTAACCTCCGGTCAGTCCGTGAAACCGAAAATAAGCCACCTCTGAAGTTTCTACTACTTCGGCCGGGACCCGGCCTGAAGATACCACACAAAAAATTGCTCCATAGTTCGCAAGTAAATGATAGACTTCAGGGGCATACCAGCTGGGATGTCTAAACTCAATCACCTGCCGAAGACCGCGGGGAAGAGCTTTCAGGAACGATTCCAGTAAGTCCAGGTCTCTGGTAAGAGAAGGTGGAAGTTGATAGAGTATACAACCGAGCTTATTTTTAAGCTGTCGGGCCAGAAAGGCCTGATGTTCAAGGTCGTGTTCAACTTTCTGAAGTTTCTTGAGATGAGTAATCTGGCGGCTGGCTTTAAGGGTGAACCTGAAATTATCGGGAGTTCTGGAGGCCCAGCTCTGCAGAACTGATGGGCTCGGTGACCGGTAAAAGGTCATATTAATTTCAACGGTATTGAAATGAGAGGCGTAAAATTCCAGCCAGCTGGCTGGCTTGAGTTCTTCAGGATAAAACCGTCTCCGCCAGCCGGGATAACTCCAGCCTGAGGTGCCGAGGTAATAGGTCTTCATACCAGATTAATTTATATCCTCAAAAAGCGGAAATCAACAGAGAAATCTTTGGCCTCTAGTTTTTTTGACACCAAAGTCTGTTTATGATAAATTTACGGCTTAAATTTCATTTAGGGAAAAAAAGGCAAAATTGGATCAAAACTATCAGTCTAAAAAGGAGGAAAAAAGATGCCCCATCCAATCTTCTGGCTGGCTCCGGTCGCTTCGGCTTTGGCCCTGATTTTTGCCTACTTTTTCTACCTTCAGATGAAGACCAAAAGTGAAGGGACGGAAAGAATGGCTCAGATTGCTTCCTATGTCCGGAAGGGAGCCATGGCTTACTTGAGACAGCAGTACAAAGTAGTGGCCATAGTGTTTGTCTGTCTTATTGTTATCCTGGCTTTTCTATCTTTTGGGCTTAAAGTTCAGAACAGGTGGGTACCACTAGCCTTTCTGACTGGTGGGTTTTTCTCCGGACTGGCTGGCTTTTTCGGGATGAAAACGGCTACCTATGCTTCAGCCCGAACCGCCAATGCAGCCCGGAATTCACTGGACAGCGCTCTAAAAATTGCCTTCAGAAGCGGAGCGGTCATGGGGCTCACGGTGGTCGGTCTGGCCCTTCTCGATATTTCGCTCTGGTTTTTGATCTTAAAATATTTCTACCCGGTCTCCGACGAGCACAACTTGATTATAATTACCACCACCATGCTGACTTTTGGGATGGGGGCTTCTACCCAGGCTCTGTTTGCCCGGGTTGGTGGCGGTATTTATACCAAGGCGGCTGATGTTGGGGCTGATCTCGTAGGAAAGGTTGAATCCAACATTCCGGAAGATGACCCGAGGAATCCAGCAGTTATTGCTGACAACGTGGGCGACAACGTTGGCGATGTGGCCGGCATGGGGGCCGACCTTTATGAATCGTATGCTGGCTCCATCCTGGCTACTGCAGCTCTGGGAGCTTCAGCTTTTATCGGGCAGGGCAGCCTGCAGCTCAATGCCGTGGTGGCTCCGATGGCCATAGCCGGAGTAGGGACAGTGCTTTCTATCCTGGGCATCTTTTTCGTTAGAACAAGAGAGGGGGCGACTCAAAAAGACCTAATAAATGCCCTCAGCCGGGGGATAAATGCCAGCTCGGTGTTCATAATCATTTTCTCCTACTTTATCATCAAGTTGTTGCAGCTTCCGCTCGGGGTCTGGTTGGCCATGGTAGCCGGCCTTTTAGCCGGAATTGCTATCGGTAAATCAACCGAATATTTTACCTCTCATTCTTTTAACCCCACCAGGAAAATTGCTCACAGCGCCACTACCGGGGCAGCTACCGTCATCATTTCTGGAATCGGAACCGGAATGCTTTCTACTTCTATTCCGGTACTGGCGGTGGCAGCCGGGACGGTACTGGCTTATCTTTTTGCTTCAGGTTTTAGTCTGACTAATGTCGGACAGGGACTTTATGGAATAGGGATAGCAGCGGTTGGAATGCTTTCAACCTTAGGCATTACCCTGGCTACCGATGCTTACGGACCGATTGCCGACAACGCCGGCGGCAATGCTCAGATGTCTAACCTGGAGCCGGAAGTCCGGCGGAGAACGGATGCTCTGGATGCTCTGGGAAACACTACTGCGGCTACCGGTAAGGGCTTTGCCATTGGTTCAGCTGCTCTGACGGCTCTGGCTCTGCTGGCTTCATATGTGGAAGAACTAAAAGTTGGGCTACTCCGAATTGGTCAGAATACCATCCAGATGCTGGATGGAACGGTGGTGGAAACGGCCAGAGCTGGCTTCCTGGATTTTATGAACTACTTCCGGGTGACGTTGATGAACCCGATAGTTCTGGTCGGGATGTTTATCGGAGCCATGATGGCTTTTGTTTTCTGCGGACTGACCATGCAGGCGGTTGGTAAAGCCGCCGGAAAGATGGTGGATGAGGTCAGGAGGCAGTTTAAGGAAATTCCTGGTGTCTTCGAAGGAACGGCTGAGCCTGATTATGCCCGCTGCGTGGCCATATCAACTAAAGGAGCTCAAAAGGCAATGATGGTGCCCTCGCTGGCGGCTATCGTTGTGCCGATTGTCACCGGACTGTTGCTGGGAGTGGGGGGCGTGATGGGTCTGTTAATTGGTGCTACTACAACCGGATTTGTCCTGGCTGTCTTCATGGCTAACGCCGGAGGAGCCTGGGATAATGCTAAAAAATTCATCGAAGAAGGTAATCTCGGCGGGAAAGGTTCTCCTGCCCATAAGGCAGCAGTGGTTGGGGATACAGTCGGTGATCCGTTCAAAGATACTTCCGGTCCCAGTCTGAATATCCTTATCAAGCTGATGAGCATGGTTTCCATTGTCATGGCCGGCCTGACGGTAGCCTTTTCTCTGATTAAGTAAAAAAAGTTTTTATGAAGCCACAGAAAGAGATTTAAGAGAAAAGAAGCTGGATTTTCGGCCGAAAAAAAAGTAAATTAGGCTCTAACTCCGCATTAAAAAGGAGTTAGAGCTTTTTTATTTCAGGGATGAGTGTTAAGTGGAGGGCGAAGATGTCAGTTGCTTCAAATGGTGATTTGAGGTGGCTAAAAGCTCTGAGCTGTTTTTTTCTGGCTATTATTTACCTTTCTTTTTTTTCCTCCTGCAGTGGTTCTAAGACTCCGGTGGAAATTACAGCCGAAGAGTTGCTGGCTCATATCAGAATTCTTTCAGATGATATTTACGAGGGGCGTGGCCTGGGCAGCCGGGGAATTGAGCTGGCCGCCAATTATCAGGAAGATTTTTTTCGTCAGTTCGGGCTTAAGCCGTTATTCGGTCATAGCTACCGCCAGCCTTTTACTGTGGTTGGAGTAGAACCTGACCTTAAGGCGACCATGGAGATAATTTCTTTAAAGGAAACCAAACAGGTTCAGCCGATAGTCCCGGTGATTCTGGAGGATTTTGTGGTCAAATCTGAAAGGGAAGACTGTCCTTCGGAAGTAGAAGCTGAGCTGATTTACTGCGGCTATCTAATTCAGGCTCCAGAAAGAAACTGGGATGATATCAAAGGAGTCGACCTGAAGGGCAAAGTACTTCTGGTGGAAATTAATGAGCCCAGCAACTATCCTGGTGGAATTTTTGACGGACCGGATATGACATATTACGGTCGCTGGACTTACAAATTTGAAAAAGCCACTGAGCTGGGGGCAGCCGGAATTTTAATTATCCACAATGATAAAGGGGCTACTTATGGCTGGAGTGTTGTTCGAAACTCCTGGGCCAAAGAGTCATTTTTCCTTCCAGAAAAGAAAAGAACACTTTATTTTCAGGGCTGGATAACTTCGGCCCTGGCTGAAAGGATTCTGGCGGCATCAGGATTTGAACGAAAAAAAATTCTGGAAGAAGCTGAACTGCCTTCCTTTACTCCCAGAGCCCTGGGTTTGAAAATCAGAGTTCGCCAGAAGCCGTCTTTTCGGGAAGTTCCGGCTGAAAATGTGGTGGGATGGCTTCAAAGCACCAGACCTCAGGCCAGGGATAAATATGTGATCATTTCGGCCCATTATGACCATCTCGGCCGGGACCCGAACCTTCAAGGAGATCAGATTTACAACGGGGCTGTGGATAACTGCTCGGCTACTGCCTGTCTTCTGGCTCTGGCCAGTTATTATTCTCAATTCAGGGGGAACTTACCAGTTAATCTGATTTTTGCTGCGGTTACGGCCGAGGAGCAAAACCTGCTGGGTTCCAGTTATCTGGCAGCTCATTTGCCGGTGCCCAATTCTTCAATTTTAGCCAACCTGAATTTTGAGATGACCAACGTCTGGGGAGAAACCGAAGATGTCTATGCCATCGGGGCCAGGTATTCAGAACTGGATGAAATCTGCCGTCAGGCGGCCGAAAAGCTCGGCTACCGCTACACGGCCGAAAGGGGGGGCGAGTATGGCTTTTTCTTTCGTTCCGATCAGTTCAGCTTTGCCCGGCACGGGATACCGGCTGTCTGGTTGCACGAAGGCCTTGTGGCTAAAGGGGAAGATAAGGAAAAAGTCATGAGGAAAGCTCTGGAGTATCAGAAATATCATTATCATCAGGTTACTGATGAAATACAGGAAGACTGGGACCTGAGTGGTGCTCTGCAGCTTCTGCGCTGGGCCCGGGAAGTAATTGAACTGCTGGGAAAACAAGAAAAATTGCCTGGTTTCAGGCCAGACAGTCCTTTCCAGAGGCCTTCAGGCGAGTGAAATTCATTCTTTAATTAAAAGTTGCAAACAGCCCATTTTGTGATAAAATTAAAATCTGAATTTCGCAATGAACCTTAGAGAAACTTATTTTGGCGAGTTCCTGAAACCATCCCAGATAACTTTTGAGCTTAAAAGCAAAGACAAGCTGGAAGCCATAGAAGAACTTCTCGACAGCCTGGTGAAGCAAAAGCTCATCAACAACAAAAACTTGACCCTGACCAGAATCATCGACCGTGAGAACCTGGAATCAACAGCCCTGGGACATGGTATTGCTGTGCCTCATGCCCGGGTTGATACCGAAGGCCAGATAGCGGTTGCTGTTGGACGCTCGGCGGAGGGAATAAATTTTGAAGCTCCTGATGGACAGCCGGTTCATCTTATAATCCTGGTAGTCTGGAACCCGACCATTCCGGGGCTTTTCAACCATCTTTTTGCCGGGCTGGCCAGGTTTCTGGTAAAACCGGAGAATAGAGAACGGTTGTTTGGAGCAAAAGACAAAAACGAACTCTACAGCGTTCTTTCCGAAATTCAGTTTTCTTTTCCTCGCGAAGATAAAATAATTAACCGGGCAAGTCTATTAAAAAAGCTTCAGGATATTGAGATGAAAATCCGCCGGGCTCCCAAAGACCGGCTGGAAGAGCTGCAGAAACATCGCAGCCTGATACGAGAAGAGCTCGACCAATCACTGCTGGCTCGCTTTGACCTTCTGATGGATCGTTACGGTTATGCGGTGGCTGAAGTCATTGAAGGTGTCTGTCAGAGCTGCAACATGAGCGTCTCTACCCAGATGGCTTCTGCCATTGTAGAAAGTAACGACATCTACGTTTGTGAAAATTGTGGGAAGTACTTGATTTCCCCCAGGAAAAAAGAAAAACTGACTAGAGAAAGAGAAAAGATAGAAAAAGTGCGAGCTGAAAAAGAAAAAGTCGAAAGTGAAAAGAAAATACAGGCCGCTGGCAAAATAAAAAAGCTCAAGAAAACCGGAACCGAAATCAGCAAAAAGAAACTGGCCAGATAAGAGTAAAAAGTCATTTCCAGAAATGGAACCGGGTTGACTCTCCTGCCAGGGATGGGGTTTAAGAGTAAGAATTTTTCCCCAAAAAAGAGTCGACCTGTCTATCTAAATAAACCTAACTAATAAGACCCGATTAGACTCTTTATTTTCTGAAGATCGGCTGTCAGTCTTTCGGATTGAATTTTTATTTACCAGAAAATCTGCTCAATCCCGGAGCTTAACAGCTGGCAGATTAGAGGGCTGCAGCAGCCGGTAAACGGGCAGTTCGGAGAAGCCACGCTGCCACTGACCGACCAGGTAGCGGTCAAAAAAGTTCCAGACCACCAGACCGTCGTCGCTTTCAGGTTCCAGCAGATAGGCAGCCAGGAAGCCAAGGGGCTGAGCGGTTCGGACCAGAAGGGTTCCGGCAGAAAATTTTCTGGTTTCCCTTTTATATTCACCTCTTATCTGATTAAGCCGGTGTCCTTGAAAGGGCCTTTCGGTGGCCTTCATCTCCAGGGGGAGGAATACTTCCACCTCCAGGATAACTTCTTCGGTCAGTCTTTCAACCTGCAGACCATGGGCCAGGAGGTTGTTTTTAATTTCGGGGTCCGGGACTGTGACCAGGTAAGCTGAAGGAAAATTCACTGAGCGTTTGGGAAGGTAGTTAGCAAAATAAGGGACGGTAACGGGTTTCTTTTTATCGGTCGGTTTTAATTGAGGGAAACCTCCGCCCGGCCTTTCAAGAACTTCAAGTTCATAGGCATTGATGGTAATCGGTTTGGGCAGAGGCTGGAGGTCATATTCAACCGCAAAGGTTTTGCCCTCCGGGTTTAACCCCTGTAGAATGGTACGCCGGTCAGCTTCTTCCAGTAGCTTCTGGATTTCCTGGGTTCTGACCGAAATAGAATCAAGGATAGCTTTGAGGAAGTAAAAACAGCTCATCACCCTCGTTTTATAGTCGGCATGAACATAGTTTTCGTCCAGAATAGAAATTCGGTTTCTTAAGCCCGTGTAGTTCGTAAAATAGCGGGGCTGAGGTTCGAAAGTAACCCAGCCCTTAGACGGGTCGCGCCAGTCGCGGAACATTCCATAAGGAACAGCCAGAGTGGAGTATTTTTCTTTGAGGGTTTTGACTATAACCGGCATAAGCCCATCCCGCTGGTAATTGAGTAGCTCAGAGTCGGAGTTAGGGTTAAGGGGCCAGGAGTAGGTTATCGTTTCTTCATGATAGGCTCCGTTGGTGGTATGACAGTCCACTATAACTGCCGGGTCCCAGCGGTTAAGAATTTTCTGAACCACAGCTTTCATTTCCGGGCTTTCCAGCTTTATGGCGTCGCGGTTGAGGTCCAGGTTCATGGCGTTCGGCCTTATTCCAACCCCCTGTTCCGGTCCGGGCTGCTGGCGTCGGTTTTCCGGGCTGATACGTTCGTTGCCGTCGGCATTGAGATTGGGTACGATAAGAATAACAAGGTTGTTAAGATAAGGATGGGAAGGATTTAGCAAAATCTCTCGGGCTAGCATCAGCGAGGCCTCTTTGCCTTCCACTTCTCCAGCATGGATGTTGGCCTGGATGTAAACAGGCATTTTTTTAAGGTTTCTGGCAGCCTGGGGGCTGGAAACAGGAGGATTGCTTATAATCAGCAGTGGAATTATTCGGCCTTCAGCGGTGGTCCCAATTTCTTCAACCACCAGGTTGGGACTGATTTTTTGCAGTTCGGAGATTAAAGACAGAACTTCCTGATAGCGAGAGGTGGCGGTGAAATTGCTTTTTTCGGCCACGGTTAGCAGGTTAGCGGGAACGGAAGAGGGTTCGCGATTTGCCTGAGGTCGGGCTGGAGCTTTCTGGTTAGCCCTGGTCTTCTCTGGGATTGGAGTTTCAGATACAATCTCTTTTCTGAAGTTAGCTAACAGGGTATGGATTGAAATGGTTACCAGAAAGAAAAACAAACTAAGAAACCAGAGATTCTTTCGGCTTTTAATTTTTCTGATCATGGCTAAAATCCTTTTTTGTTTTTCTCTTTAAAGTTTAAGTTCGAATCAGGAAAAATCCTTAATGGCTCGGGTCAAAATATCTATTAAATTTTACCTGAACCGGGGTTATGTAATCTGCAAATTAAGCTGGAGCACAGACCCTGGTTACAAGAAGGAAAGTTTACCCCGGTCTTCTTTTTCGGTCAAATCATTTTTCAGGCAAAGAGCAGTCTGACCCGAGGCTATTTTCGTGCTGAGAGAATTTGGTTGGCTGGCTTTAGTTAAGCTACCTGAGGTAAAATAATCAAAAAAAAGAGGTCGGAGCTATGGGTTTGTTTCCAGTAAGACCTGAAAAAGAAAAGGACCTGATGGAAAGAATGGCCAGGTTGGGAATAAAAGAGACGGACCTTGAGGAAAAATTTGTACGCTCTGGCGGTAAGGGTGGACAGAAAGTAAATAAATCAGCCACCTGTGTTTATCTCAAACATCTACCAACAGGTCTGGAAGTAAAATGTCAGAGAGAGCGCTCCCAGGCTCTCAACCGCTTTCTGGCTCGAAGGATTCTGGTTGAGAAGCTGGAAGCCAGGATTCTGGGAAAGGAAACTGAGGAACAGCAGCGAATAGAAAAAATCAGAAGGCAAAAGAGAAAAAGGTCCAAGAGGGCTAAAGAAAAAATACTGGCCGACAAAAAACGTCGGGCACTTTTAAAAGAGATGAGAAAGGTATTTCTGGGAAAAGAAGATCTGGATTAGAGGGTTTTTTTTCTTTACCCAGCTGCCAGACTGAGCAGGGCTTGAAGAAGCAGGTTGGCGCCTTTTTCCAGGTCTTCGAAATTAATAGCTTCTTCGGGGGTATGGCTTATTCCATCAATTGAGGGTATAAAAATCAATCCAACCGGGCAGATTGAGGCCAGAATCTGAGCATCGTGACCAGCTCCGCTGTGGATTAACCGGTACTTATAGCCCAGTTGTTCAGCCAGAGTTTTAAGCCTGGTCAGCATCGCTTCTTCTATGGTAACCGGTTCGGTAGAATCAGCTAATTTCTGATAGAAAGACAGCCCCCGGGTGGCGGCTACCTCCGAGGCCAGGTTCAGGATTTCTTCTTCCATAGATTTAAGCTTTTGTCCATCCAGACTTCTCATATCCAGGGTAAAATCGGCTTCACCGGGAATAATGGAAAAAGAACCGGGTTTTAACCTTACCCGGCCGATAGTAATGGTATTTCCGTAGTATTTGGTAGCCACCAGCTGGGTGGCTCTCAGGGTAAAATCGGCCAGAGTAACGAAGGCATCCTGTCTTAGTTCCAGAGGTACTGTTCCAGCGTGCCCAGCTTTCCCCACAAAGGTGGCCTGGTAGTATCTTTTACCAGCAATAGAGCAGACCAGGCCCAGAGGTAAGCCTTCCTCTTCCAGAACTGGACCCTGCTCTATGTGGAGTTCAAGAAAAGCCGAAACATCGGGTCTTTCTTTATGGGCTCGAAGAACACTTTCCACCGACAGGCCGGCTTTCTGCAGGATTTCTTCCAGGGGTGGACCGAACTGCGTTCTGGCTTTCTTCAGTCGGTCGGGGGATAGCTGCCCGGTAAAAGCCCGACTGCCCAGAAAGTCGCCTACCAGGTTGCCTTCCTCATCGGTGAACGAGACCATTTCCAGGGTGTGGGGGAGATGGAGTTTTTCCTCTTTTATTCTTCGGAGGGCTTCCAGAGCAGCCAGCACTCCGACTGAGCCGTCATAACGGCCTCCATTTATCACCGTGTCCAGGTGGGAGCCGGCCATAACTACCTGAGGATTTTTTCCGGGAAGACGGCCAAAAATGTTTCCGGCTCCATCCTGCCGGTAAATCAGACCAGCTTCTTCGATCTTTTGTTTCAACCATTTTCTGGCTTCGAGATCGGGAAGGCTGAAGGAGGGCCTGGAGACGCCGCCACTCTGGTCCTGGCCAATTTCACCCAGTTCTTCCAGGTCTCTTAACAGCCGCTCCAGATTAATCTTAAGGTTGATCATCAAACTGATCCTTTTTCTGAGGTTTTGCCCTCAATCTTTAGCCTCTTATTTCTCCAGAAGGTTCAGCATTTCTTTGACTGCCTGGGTGAGACCCACGATTGCCGCCCTGGCTATGATAGCAAATCCGATGCTTAACTCACTAATTTCTTTTATTTCCACAATCGGTGAAACATTATGGTAATCAAGCCCGTGACCGGCATGAACCTCCAGCTCCAGATCCTGAGCATAGGCGGCGGCTTTTTTCACCTCTTCAAGGTTTTTTTCCCGCTCTTTTTCCTTCTCAGCCTCGGCATACTTTCCGGTGTTAATTTCAATGAGGTTAACTCCGACCTCCCGGCAGGCGGCTATCTGCTTTTCATCTGGGTCGACGAAAATACTAACCCGAATTCCAGCCTTTTTAAGCTGCTGGATGAAGGGAATCAGGTATTTTCTCTGGCTGATAACATTCAACCCGCCTTGAGTGGTAACTTCATTAGGGCTTTCAGGAACAAGGGTGACCACATCAGGTTTCACCCTCCTGGCTATAGTCAGCATTTCCTCGGTGGCAGCCATTTCCAGGTTAAGTTTAGTTTTAATAACTTCGCTGAGCAGACGGAGATCCCTTTCCTGAATGTGCCGCCGGTCTCCTCTCAGATGACAGACAATGCCGTGAGCACCAGCCTGTTCAGCCAGCAGGGCTGCCAGAACCGGTTCGGGTTCTCTGGCTTTTCTGGCCTGGCGGATAGTGGCTATGTGGTCAATGTTGACTGCTAAACGCATGATAGCCTCCCTGAATGGTTTATTATGCTAAAAAAAATTGAATTTATTCCCCGCTGGTGAAATAAGAGTCATTATCTTTATCCTTAAAGAGTTCTATTTCGCTCCGCAATGATCTTCTATGATTGCGGCCAGCTTTCGGGCCAGGGATTCAATCTGTTCCAGGTTTGGGCCTTCAAGCATTATCCGGGCGAGCATCTCAGTTCCAGAGTAGCGGACTTCCAGCCGGCCCTCCTGTCCCAGTTCAGCTTTTATTTCCTGAGCCTGTTCCTGGTAGCCCGGGATTTCATTCAGGGGAACTTTTTCCCTGACTCTGATGTTTAACAAAACCTGAGGATATTCCACAAAATCTCTGACCAGTTCTGACAATTTCTGGTCACGTTCGGACATGACTTCCAGCATTTTTAGGGAGGTCAGAAGGCCGTCTCCGGCCACTGAATGGTCAAGAAAAATAGTATGGCCAGATTGTTCCCCTCCCAGGTTAAGGTTCCTTTTCATCATTTCATCCAGGACATACTTATCTCCAACTTTAGTCCTCAGCAGTTTAATCCCCTTGCTGTCCAGAGCTTTCTCCAGACCCATGTTGCTCATAATAGTGGCCACTACGGTGTTATCGTTAAGGCGCCTTTTTTCCTTCAGGTGAAGAGCCTGAACAAAGAGGGTATGGTCGCCGTTAAGGATGGTGCCTTGTTCATCGACCCAGAGGGCCCGGTCAGCATCACCGTCGTAGGCAATGCCCAGGTCTGCTTTTTCTCTAACTACCACTTCAGCCAGCTTTTCAGGGAAAAGCGAGCCACCGCCGAAGTTGATGTTTTTTCCATCAGGAGTATTATTTATGGGCAGAACCTCATAGCCAAGGCTCTTAAAAAGCTCAGGTGCCAGTTCATAGCTGGCGCCATTGGCACAGTCAACTACCAGTTTCAGTTTTTTACGAGGGTTCAGGCCGACTGTTTGTTTTAAGAATTCCAGGTAGCTTCTTCCAAGGTCTGGTTCTTGAGGGGGGCTGAGCCTTTCAGCCATAACCCGGGAAAAATCGCCAGCCAGAAGTTCTTTTTCCAGTTCTTCTTCCCAGTCTTCAGGAATTTTTAATCCCTGATGAGAAAAAATCTTAATTCCGTTATCTTCATAGGGATTGTGAGAGGCTGAAATCATCACTCCAGCGCTAAAACCGTTGAGTCGGACCAGGTAGGAAAGACCAGGAGTAGTTATAATACCAGCTGAGATGGCTTCTCCACCAACCAGACTGAAACCAGAATAGAGGCATTCTTCAATCCAGTTTCCTGATTCACGAGTGTCTTTTCCAATGATTAGGCGGAGGGGCAGGCTCTTTCGGGTCAGAAGATTACCCAGAGCCTGTCCCAGAATAAAGATGGTTTTTTCGTTGAGCGGAAAGAGTCCGGCCTTGCCTCTGAGTCCGTCAGTTCCAAAAAGCCTGGGCATGGGTTCTTATTTCCTTACCTTTTAAGCTAATCTTGATTGGTAGTTCTTTATTAAAAACAGGTTAATTGTAACCTGGTTCATTGCTGCTTCGGCTGGCTGAGTTCTTGCCAGGTAAGGGTCTGGCAGCATTGGTTTCTGCTCTTTCCACCATTATATTAACTCTGGCCCGGGGGTAAAGAATCAAAAGCCGGAGTTCAGGTCTGGGAAGAATCAGGTCAACTTCTAGAGTTGAAGTAGTGGTCAGGGTGGAGGCGTCGATGGGGCTGGTAATGACTTTATCGCGCGGCCGGAGTTTGCTTTCAGGTCCGGCTACCATAACCCTGGGTGGTGTTACTTCTACTTTGGTAATTTTAAAGCCTTCTGGTGGCCTTCCGATTATGGTCGGCACCACTTCCAGTTCCAGTTTCCTGGTTTTTTCCAGTTTGACGTGGATGTAGGCTGGGCTGAAACTGACTATCTCCACTTCAGCCGGGGTCTTAATCATGCTGCGTTCTATGAGGTATTCCTGTTGATAGATGGTGGCTTTACTCATGTCTAACTGGGCTGAAATGCTCTCCGGGCCTATCTGGTTAATGATTCTCTTCCTGGCTCTGATTTTCAAGGTTAAGCTGGTATCAGGTTTTTCAACCAGTTCTATGTCGTCAGGCAGGTTAATCAGGTCCAGATTGACCGTCAGGCTTTTTTCAGCAAAGGTCTTTTCTTCGGGTATTAACACTATCCATAGAACTAGCGACAGGAAAAGGGCCAGAAGTTTTAGCTGCCAGTTTCTAAAGATTAGCTCTTTTATCATCATTTTCACTTGATTTTAAGATGCTCGGTCAGTCTGGCTTTCAAAATTTCTTTATTTGGTATTTTTTCAATCTGTCCCCCAGCTGCCAGAGAAACATCTCCGCTCTGCTCGGAGACTACAATGACGGCGGCGTCAGTTTCCTGAGAAAGACCCAGGGCTGCCAGATGTCTGGTTCTAGTTGCAAAGTTTTCTCCCAGAGTATGGGTCTGGGGAAGAGGCAGAAGACAGCCTGCAGCCAAAACTTTGTTTCCCCTGATTATAACCGCTCCATCATGAAGGGGGGATTTTGGGAAAAACAGACTGACCAGCAGGTCTTTGGACAGGGTAGCCTCAACCATGGTCCCCAGTTCAGCGTAGGAAGAGAGGTCAAACTCCTTTTCGATGGCAATTAGAGCGCCAATTTTTTTCCTGGAAAGATAATCCACGGCCAGCAGGATGTCGTCCAGTTTTTCTTTTAAGGAATAGATTTTGAAGGGGCGACGAAAAGTGCGGGAACCCAGGCTAGTAAAAAAACGCCGCAGCTCAGACTGGAATAGAACGATTATGGCTATGATTAAATAATTGATGAAAGACTTAATTATCCGGTTGGAAACATAAAGACGAGCCCACTGGGTGATTAAAAAGAAAAGAAGAACCAGGATGATACCCAGGGTGAGCTGGTAGGCTTTGGTGTCTTTGATCAGCAGGAAAATGGAGTAAAGGATAAAAGCTACCAGTAAAATGTCCAGGATATCTGTAAACTGGATGTGCCTGAAGACAACCAGAAGATTTTCCATCATTTTAGTTCGCCACTTGCTTTTCGTTTACTATAGATTCTGCTACCTGTAAAGCTTTTTTTACTTCCAGGACATCATGCACCCGGATGATAGCCGCTCCTCGCAGGCGGCTGAGGATGGCTGCAGCAATCGTCCCTTCCAGTCTCTGCTGAGCTGGGGCATTAAGAATCATCCCGATGAAGGATTTTCGGGAAGGTCCGACCAGAATCGGCTTGTCCAGGTCCAGAAAGTAATCAAGGTTGTTGAGCAGCCTCAAATTGTGCTCGAGATTTTTGCCGAAGCCTATTCCGGGGTCGATAATAATTCTATCTTCTTTTATCCCGGCTTCAACGGCCAGACTGATTCTTTCCTGGAAAAAAGATTTTATTTCGGAAAGAACTTCATCATAATGGGGGTTTAACTGCATGGTCTCAGGGGTACCCAGCATGTGCATTAGAATGACCGGGACCTGATATCTGGCTGCCAGGGTGGCCATTTCCGGGTCGTGCCTCAGAGCACTTATGTCGTTGATGAAATCAGCCCCGGCTTCCAGAGCAGCCCTGGCCACCTGGCTTTTTCTGGTGTCGATGGAAATTAGAACTCTAGTTTTAGCTCTCAGCTTCCTGATAACAGGCAGAACTCTTTTCAGCTCTTCTTCAGCTGGAATTTCTTTTGAGCCAGGCCTGGTGCTTTCCCCACCAATGTCAATTATCCTGGCTCCCTGTTCAACCATAAGCAGGGCTCTTTCCACCGCCCGCTCTGGGTCAAAAAATAGGCCCCCATCGGAGAAGGAATCAGGAGTAACGTTTAAAATGCCCATAATCCAGGGCTCGGGACCGATAGTTAGCTTTTCACCCCTCAGGTCAACCTGATACTGCCTGCTAAAACAGCGATTTTTGATTTGATTTATCGCAATCAGGGACATTTCTCCTGATTTATTAAAATAAAGCTATTCCGTGCTTTTGCTGAGAACCATTTCTTCCAGCTTGAGCTCCGGGGTTTCGGTTTTTCCCTGTTTAGATTGTCCGTTTATTAATTCGTTTATTTCTTCAGAAGAAAGAATCTCTTTTTCCAGCAGAGCTTCGGCTATTTTTACCAGCTTATCCCGGTTCTTCTCTATCAGTTCTTTGGCCCGGTTGTAGCAGCGGGTGATTATCTTTTTAACTTCAGCGTCTATCATTTCGGCTGTGTGCTCACTGAAGTTCTTGTGGGTGGCCAGTTCTCGGCCGAGGAAAATAAGGTCATCCCGTTCCCCGAAAGATAAAGGTCCAAGCTCGGACATACCCCATTGACAGACCATTTTTCGGGCAATATCGGTTGCTTTTTCCAGGTCGTTAGCAGCCCCGGTAGTAATCTTACCGAGAATCATCTCTTCGGTGACCCGCCCGGCCAGAAGCACCGCTAACTGGGCTTCCAGGTAATCTTTAGTATATGTATAACGGTCTGAAAGTGGCAGCTGTTGAGTCAGCCCAAGAGCCAGGCCGCGGGGGATAATGGTCACTTTGTGAATCGGGTCAGCCTCTGGGATTAAAGCGGCGACCAGAGCATGGCCGGCTTCATGAAAGGCAGTGTTTTTCTTATCTTCATCACTGATGATCATACTTTTTCGCTCAACGCCCATCAAAACCTTGTCTTTGGCTTCTTCCAGGTCACGCATGGTAACGCTTTCCTGCCCTTTGCGAGCAGCCAGAAGTGCGGCCTCGTTGATGAGGTTGGCCAGGTCAGCTCCGGAAAATCCAGGGGTCGAACGGGCAATAACTTTTAAGTCAACATCGGCGGCCAGAGGAACCCGGCGGGTATGAACTCGCAGTATTTCTTCGCGGCCTTTGACGTCAGGCATCGGCACCACGATGCGTCGGTCAAACCGACCCGGGCGCAGTAGAGCCATGTCCAGGATATCAGGTCTGTTGGTAGCCGCGATGACAATTATGCCTTCATTGGAGTCAAAACCGTCCATCTCTACCAGAAGCTGGTTCAGGGTCTGTTCACGCTCGTCATGACCTCCGCCCAGCCCGGCTCCACGCTGGCGACCGACAGCGTCTATCTCATCTATAAAAATCAGACAGGGAGCGTGTTTTTTGGCCTGGTCAAAAAGATCTCTGACTCGGGAAGCGCCAACTCCGACAAACATTTCTACAAAATCGGAGCCACTGATGGAAAAGAAAGGAACGTTGGCCTCACCGGCCACGGCCCGGGCCAGCAAGGTTTTTCCGGTTCCCGGGGCTCCTACCAGCAACACGCCTTTGGGAATTCGCCCACCCAGCCGCTGAAATTTTCTCGGTTCCCGGAGGAACTCAATTATTTCCTGTAGTTCTACTTTAGCCTCATCTACTCCGGCCACGTCCTTAAAGGTAATCTTTTTCTGAAGCGGAGAAAACAGCTTGGCCCGGCTTTTGCCAAAGGACAGGGCTTTGTTGCCGCCAGCTTGCATCTGTCGCATGAACATAAACCAGAAAAATATCAGAAGCAATATGGGGAACCAGTTGAGCAGAATGGTCAGCCAGCTATTGCGGGAGGTGTCCTTGACCACGATGTTGACCTGGTTTTCCCTCAGAACTTTAATCAAGTCCGCATACTGAGGCGGGAGGGTGGTTTTAAAACTGGTCTGGTCTTTGAGTTTGCCCTGAGCCTGATTTTCCTGAATGGTTACTTCCTGAACATTCTTTTGTTCTACCTGGTCCATAAACTCGGAGAAGGTGAACTCTTTGGTTTTGGGTCCCGTGGGGAAAAGGCTCCAGAGGACAATCAGCAGAACCAGAGAGGCTATCCAGAAAATAAGATTTTTGGGTGATCTATTTTTTTTGACCATTTTTTTCTTCCTCAAACTACGCCTCATTTTAACATTTTTCTTCAGACTTGTTAACTGGATAAGTGGAAAGGGTATTTTAAGGACAAAAAAGGCCTTATTATGGGAAAAGAGAGGTTATCTTAATCTAAAAAGGAAGAAACCAGAAGAATTGCAGTTAAAACTGGCAGGGGTGAAATAAAAACCTGGACTTTATAGCCGGCTTCAGGTTTGACCATCAGGAAACTGACCAGGAGAAAGGAGCTCAAAGGTTATACTTCAAGCCGAGGTAAAAACGTTTTTCCAGATTCCGGTCCTCGACCTCATGAATTTTACCCCAGCGTTTTACCCATTCCAGGGCAGCAACCAGAGAAAAATCGCTCCCCGGAACACGGTAGTTCAGGCTCAGGCCGGTGTGCCATCTTGAATCCCGGATTACCGAATCGTCGGTAATCCAGCTTTGAAAACGGTCTCGGCCTTGAATGGAACGGTAATATAGATAGCTGACGAAGCCTTTTAATCTCAGGTTCTTGTAGTCCAGGCCGAGCTCAGACTCAAGGGCTGGGCCTAAGGCATAGTGATAACCGTAGTAGGTTACGGTGGTTTTCATACCCTGAACGTCGTGGTTTATAGAATATTTATTCAGGGCCAGGGCATTAATCATGCCGAAACTGGGGTAGGCTTCAGCTTTAAGATGCAGTTTCCAGGGATGACTGAAATAAGTTATGTCCAGCACTGGACCGACCAGATGGACGGCTGATAGTTTGTCGCGGAAATTTCTCGGCAACTCAAAATGGAATTTATCAGGTTCATTGACCGGTAACTTGCCGGCATCGTAATCGGTAACCGGCCTTTTAACATATAGGAAATAAGCCGTACCAAGGCCGTAAAAAAGGCTGTAGCCCCGGCGTTCAGGCGAAAGGTTCTGGAGAAAACGCCCGTAAGGCACTATTTTAGCTGTGGCTCCCATTTCTTCCCGGTACCGGCCATGATACATGAAGTCAAAATCAAGCTGAGAATAAAAAGGAGAGGTGAACTTCTCGTCCACCCGGCCCGTAATGCCGTAACTGCTGTTGGTAATGATTCTGGAATGCAGGCTCAAAGCCAGGTTGCCGGTTGGGCTGGTATTTTCTGAGGTTGGAGAATGCCTGTAGCCGAGGAAAAGGTAAACATCCTGAGCTGATTGGTTATAACTCTGTTGATAGGGAGGAAGTGTTTTCTTCCTATCCAGCCAGCCGTTTATTTTCAGCAATGGGTTCAACCAGGAGGCCAGGCGGCTTACCGGCTTGGTTGAATTGAGTAGATACCGGCCCATCTGAAACCAGGATTCGCCCAGGGGAATGCCGCCCACCGCAGTCATGATATTATCGTTTATTGAAATGATTTCTCGCCACTCCACAATATATTCCCAGTAAAGTGACCCGCCTATTGAAAAAAGTGAAGCTTGGAGCCAGCTCAGGTTATTAGCCCGGGCAAACTCGTAATATAGCATTCCAGCAAAAGCATGGGTCCAGTTAAGGTAAAAGGCGTTAGAATCAAAGCGCAGGGCTTCGGTGGTGAAAAACCTTCTTTTCTGATCCTCCCAGGTAAGTTCATACTGCCAGTCTTCTATGAATCGGCTGTATTTGATCCAGTAGCGAGCCTGGGAATAGGACATAAGAGCTGCCAGTTGCCAGAAGGCCCGGGTTTTTTTCGGCCGGGGCTTAAGCTCAGCTGAAGCCTGCTCAGGATCGGTGATAAAAGGACTGACTGCCTCCAGGGGAGATATAAGAGAAAAGTTCAAGACTGACTCTTGTGTCCAATAATTGCTGTTTTTTTCAGCCAGACTGAAGTTGGAGATTATTTTTTTTACCAGAGTTTCCCGGTTTTTATCGCTGGCCTGAGTGGGCTCAGCCAGAACTAGTATCCAGACTATCAGCAGGGGGAGGGAAAAAACCTGAGTTTTGGATTTCATCGTCTTTACCCGAGTTTTATCTTCTTATTAACTTAAATTCAAGGTTATTTCCTGAAATTATGCCTTAAAATACTCTTAAATCAGTCATATGTCAATCGATGACAATCGGCTGGGACCACCGGAGTCAGCAATTTATTCTGGCTGACTGCTGGCCATGGCTTCTTCCAGAAAAGCTACGGCTCTCCTCAGGTGGGGAATAACTATTGACCCACCCACTACCAAGGCAATAGTGAAAGTCTCGTAAAGTTCCTGACGGGTGGCTCCCCGCCTGAGAGCCTGCAGTATATGGTAGCTTATGCAGTCATCGCAGCGAAGAACCATTGAGGCTACCAGACCGAGTAGCTCCTTGGTTTTTTCATCCAGGGCTCCGGCTTTGTAAGTTTGCTCGTCCAGACCGAAGAAGCGTTTAATCTCCAGGGTGCCTTCTTCCAGGATTTTTTTATTCATTTCCTGACGAAAACGGATAAATTCTTCGTATCTGGCCATGACTTCCTCCTTCTACCCGGCAGCCGTAGCCGCGTCGGGTCTGAATTAAGGATTTAATTATACCCGAAAATCAGGCTGATTTTTTGGCTCAAAATTAAGGACAGCTCTTTTACCCAGTCTCTGCCTCTTATACGGCCAGCCCAGAAAACCAGAACAGAGAAAGTGTTCCCCTGCTTGAGTCTTTAAAAATCTGGCTTTTAGAAAAAAATCATCTTGGCTGACCATTCTGCTGAAGCCCCGGAATTTCGAAGCGTCATCAGGGGTGGGCTTTCTGGCGGGGGTTTTAATTTTATTCATTTTTTATTAATTTAATTTTATAATCCTTCTAAAAATTCCCGGAGGAAAGGAGCTGACATCATGGCTGTTGATTTATCAGGTATTGCTTCCCGCCTTGACCGGCTATACGAATTTGACCGGGAACCGGTTACTCCCAATAAGTTCAAAAAGGGTATTCTTTTTGCCAGCATTTTTGCCGGAGAACATGTGGCCGCTACCGAATTTGTGATAGGGGCTTTTTTTGTGCTGCATGGCTTGCGGGCTTCTGAGCTCATCCTCGGGTTGTTGCTGGGTAATCTCCTGGCGGTGCTCAGCTGGACTTTTCTCTGTGCCCCGATTGCGGTTAATACCCGGTTAACCCTTTACTGGTACCTGAGAAAAATTGCCGGGCCGGGCGTGACCATTATTTACAACATCGCCAATGCCTTCCTCTATTGCATCCTGGCTGGAGCCATGATTTCAGTTTCGGCCACAGCCGTAGGCCTGGCCTTTGGGTTAAAGGTTCCCGGGTTGAATGATATCCTGCCAACCAATGCTCTCTGGGTCCTGGTCTGCCTGGCTCTGGGTCTTCTTTTTACCCTGCTGGCCATCCTCGGCTTTGAGAAGCTGGGCCGGTTTGCGGAAGTGGCTTCGCCCTGGATTTTTCTGGTTTTCGTGGCCGGGGCTCTGGTCAGCCTGCCCAAGCTCGGAGTCAGGGCTGATTTCAGCAATTTCTGGGAAATAGCTACTACCAGAATCTGGAATGGGGTAGTAGCTGCTGGGCAGGAGAAATTCGGTTTCTGGCATGTAGTCTTTTTTGCCTGGTTTTGCAACCTGGCCATGCACGTAGGGCTGTCGGATATGGCCCTTTTCCGCTACGCAAAGAAATGGACCTACGGGTTTTATTCAGCCTTTGGCATGTATTCCGGTCATTTCCTGGCCTGGCTGTGCTCGGGGGTGATGGTAGCGGCCATCGGTCGGGAAATGCACCCGGGCAAGATGGCTTTTGAAGCTCTGGGGCTAGCCGGAGCGGTAGCGGTCATGCTGGCGGGCTGGACGACGGCTAATCCCACTCTTTACCGGGCCGGACTGGCCCTTCAGACTGTAACCGGCTGGCCGCGCTGGAAGATAACCCTGGTGGCCGGTCTGGTTACTTCGGTCCTGTCCTGTTTTCCGCTGTTTTTTATGAAGCTTCTGGATTACGTGGCCATTTATGGACTGGTTTTGATGCCCATCGGAGCGGTGGTTTTTACCGAACACTGGATTTTCCCGAAGCTCGGGCTTCCCCGCTACCAGGCTGAAACCAGAAAGCAGGTGTTTAACTGGAAGGTTCTGCTGGTCTGGGGCGGCAGCCTGATTTTTGCCTTCCTTCTCCCTGTGCATCTGTATTTCCGCTGGCTGCCCGGCTATTTATTCGCGGTGGCTTTTTACCTGGTGTTAAACCTGGGCGCCAGAAAAGCTGTTACTGAGAAGGCTGCAGTCTAAAGCGAGGAGGAAGAAAAGGAGATGGGTTTAGCCTGGTTAAAAGAAATTGGAGAAAAAGATTAAGGAGATGCAAATGATTACCTCATCATTTCTTTCCGAGGGAAAGAGAAAGTTCATTGCTCACACAGAAGAGGTCAGGAAATACTCGGGCCAGTTAGCTGAGAGATTTTTATCCAGATTTAAAGACGGTTTTATAAATCTTTTAGTAAAAAATAAACCAGAAAGGATCAAAAGATGAAACATAAATGGTTAAAAATGTTCTCCATCTTAACTCTGGTGGCTTGTCTTGTTTTGGCCTGGCTGAACTTCAGTGGTCGGCTGCCGGCGGATTCTTTTAAGCTATGGTTTCTGATTTTATCTTTGGTCTATTTTATTTCCGCCACGCTTTCGGTGAGCAGCAAATCAAAGGTTCAGGAAAAACAATAAAAAGAAAAAGTTGAGAAGGAAAATAAAGGGCCAAAGAGGACTCTTTGGAAATCATTTTCTGAAAAAAGGTTCAGCAAAAAAGGCCTGAAATTTTAGCGCACCACAATTTCATCCACAAAAACCCAGGATTTGCCGCCGGCAGAAGGGTGCCAGTCATAGAGCTTTAGCGTGCCCTGAACTTCAAATTTTACATATCTGCACTGCCGGCCACTTGCCGGAAAACTCCAGATTTTGCTGACTTCTGCCTTCCTCTGGTCGTCTTCGTATTTTTGTATGCCGATAAGCTCAAAGTTGGTTTCGTCTTTTGAAACATAACAGCTTAAAGAAACCGGATGAAGTATCCAGCTTTTAGCGTCCCACAGGGTGCTTATTTCAATGACTGAGGCTTCAACCGGCTTTTCCAGGTCCAGCAGCAAGGTAAAATTCTGTCCTTCCCAGCCGAGCCAGTGGACCTTGAAATCATTAGCTCCGCGCACACCATTAGTTAGCAGGGCCAGGTTTCCACCGCTGTATTTGGCGGCCGGAGGTTGGTTGGCGGTAACTTTTTTCCTGAAAGCCAGGTTACCTTTAACCTGAGTTTCCAGGAAACGTTTGGTCAGCCGGTAATATTCTTCGCAGGTTAAACCGGACTCGTTAACGGGAGCAGCCTTGGCCTTTATGGCAGTCTCGTAGAATTTTTCCAGGGCCTCCAGCAGGTGCTTTCTGGGAACAAAATCTGCGTTTATTTCTTCATAGAAGCCGCGCCGGCCGAACATATCAGCTTTGGCGATTTCTATTTCAGCATACTGGAGAGCCATGCGGGCTGTCCGCACATGAAGCAGGTAATCGGGCTGGTTGGCTACAGCTTCTTCGGCCCGGTCAAAATATTCGTTGTAGGTGCGGATGTTCTCTTCTGAAAGAAAAGTGTTTTGATAGTTGTTGGGTGGTCCGTAGATATCCAGCCACTCACCGGTTTTAAGTATTTCAGATTGGAGATGATAAAGGTAACGCCTTATCCAGGGGGCGGCCAGTCCGTAGTAGCCGTCTGTAAATTCTTTAATCAGACCGTCTACATCTTCTTCCGGGTTCCAGAGCAATTTAGCCAGCAAGTAGCATTTGAGCTCCGAGAATTCATGGCCCGTGCCTGTGTTTGTTTGCTGGAAATGCTGGCGCACGCCGTGGGTGACGAAGAGCTGAATGTTGGGCTTGAGGGTGTGCAGGTTGGGGAAAGGACTGATACTGTGAGCGAAATCTACCGTGTAATCCCAGAGGAAGATGTTCTTCGTCAGCCGCGACCAGTCTTTGAGGTCCTGGACAAAAGAAGCGCTGGTCGGGTCTTCAGCGATAGGTTTGCTACGGTTAAGTTCAATAGTGCAGAGCATTATCTGAACATTTTCCCTTGGTCGGGTGATTTTAGGAGCCTGACGGCTGAACTGATAGGCCAGGGTAGAAATTATTTTATCCGGAAAATGGTCGGCCACGGCGTTAACCAATCTGAGAATCGGCCCGGCTGGGCTGCCTTCTTCTTCAATTACCTTCCGGCAGTTTTCGCACTGGCAGTAAGAAAAATTATCATTCTGGCTCACGGACCAGACTTTCTTTTCCGGCTGGGCTTTCATTTCCTGTTCCAGCTTCTTGATGATTAATTCCTGCACTTCAGGATTAGAAGGACAGAGCTGGTCAATAACCCTCTTACCGTTAAGCCAGGCAAAATATTCCGGGTGGCTCTCAAAATATTCCTGCCAGGGGATAAGTGTCTGGAAGGTGTGGACAAAATACCCGTGAGCAAACATATCATCAACAGTATGAAGGCGGTGAAAATCCCGGTAGTCAGGGTCCTGAGAAAACTGGCCGTTTACGTTCCGGTAAGTGTTCGGCGAGTGGCCTTTAAGGTTCAGGGCTGGAAGCTTCAGGGTGGTAGCCTGAGGAATAACCACGTAGTTGGGACTGTAGTATCTTACGCCAAAGTAACGTTCTAAAATTTCACTCACTCCATAAACGCAGCCCTTCCCCTGGCCGCCCAGAATGTACAGACGATGACTGCGGGTTAGAACCCAGAAATCATCAGGCTGTTTCAGTTCTGACGACTTGCGAATAATGACCAGATGTTTACCTCTGGGGTTATCAGAAGAGATGACCGGAAGTGTTAAGCCCGAGATTTTCTGGAGGTGATGATTCAGAAATTCAGCCGCCCGCCTTTCTTCCGCAGAAGGTTTGGCTGGCAGGACGATGTGGTATGGACTTTTTTTATTCTTTACCAGGGTTACCTGAGCTTCAGCTTTCAGGGTGGGGAAGGCCAAGACAAAAAAAGCGGCCAACAGAACTAAACCTCTGGCGGAGTTAACCCTCAAAAATATTTTTCTTTTTTTAACTTTCCCGGGCATAGAGTTTTTCCTTTCTCGGTTTTAAAGAAAAATTTTTGAAAAATTAATTTAACAGACATAGCTCAAATTAGGCAACAATAAATTAAGAAAATAAAAGAGAATAAATCAGCTAGCATAGTGCTTTTGGAAATAAGAATTTTCTTGAGTGGCAGCAATATTAAATGGCCCAGCTTTTTTACCTCCTCCGGTAAAACCTGCCGGGTAAACTATTTTTGCTTCTTTTAAATTCAGTTCTTTTCCCACTTTTGCTTATTTTTCTTTCTTTAATTCTTTTTTTATTAATTTCTTTTATTTTACTAAGTTTCCCGTTTTATTAAGAGTTAAACGAAAACGCTGTGTCCCCTCATATCAGCAATTTACAAAATTCTCAAGTAGCTGAAATCTTACCTGAGCTTATTTCGACTGAAGTAATTGAGAACCAGCTGCTGGCTTCATTCTCCTTCCAGGACAAAATGATAGCTTCCAGAGCCAACCCTGATGATGAAATTTCCACCCTTGAGCTCCAGGTTATCAACACCAGCCACCTGGTTCTTAAGTTCATTTTCAGACCAGAGAAGCACCTGGCCTTCATAGAGCATTAAGTTTCTCAGCTTGAAGACCGGAAAGTAAACTTCTGCCTGGCTGCCAACCGGGATTTCCACAGATAATTTTATTTTTCGGTCGCCTTTTTCCCAAAAGCAGCTGACCTGGCCGTTGATGGTATAGATGGAGCCAGAGGCATGGGTCAGGTCCCGGACCATCTGCGGTCTGATTATCAATTTCTTAAAGGCCGTTGAATCAGGAGCCAGGTTAATTCCAGCCAGAGCCCGGTAAAACCAGGCGCCCACGCTGCCAAACATGGGGTGGTTGTGGGAATTCATGGAGGGTCCTTCGCGTTTTTGCCAGAGTTCCCAGAGCGTAGTAGCACCGTTTTTAATCATGTAGCCGTAGCTCGGAAAGTCGGTTTTGGTCATGATGTCATAAGCCAGGTCAGAGTTGCCGAACATGGTCAGGACATCAAGAATGTACTTGGTGCCGATGATGCCGGTGGTCAGGTGGGAGTCGTGTTTATAAACCAGGTCGTTAAACAGGTTGCCCCAGACCCCGCCCCGGGCTTTTTCCGGTACCAGGTCAATAAAAAGCGGCAGGGCATTGGCTGTCTGACTGCCGCCAGCGTAGTTTCTGGTAGCCGGGTCAAAAAAATCGCGGTTAAAAGCTTCTTTGATCTGGGCTGCTAACTTGAGGTAAGCTTCAGCTTCCTGCTGCTTTCCAAGAATTCTGGTCACCTCGGCCATTATCTTCACATCATAGTAATAATAAAAGGCTGAGACCAGACTTCCCGGACATTTATCAATGGCCACCCAGTCACCGTAATGGCTGAACCTGACCAAACCGTTTTCAGCTTTGCTCTTCAGAAACTCAATGTATTTTTTAAGTCCGTCATAATGCTCTTCCAGGATTCTTTTATCCCCGTAGTACTGGTACATGTACCAGGCTATCAGAGGATAGGCTGTGCCCCAGGCCGGGTCTGCCGGCCGCGAACCCCAGATGTGGGGAACGGTATCAGTGATGGAACCATCATCGCCCTGAACATCTTTGATATTCCGTAGAAAGTTGCTGTAGAAGGCAGCCATATCATAATTCATCATGGCTTCTTCGGCCGTTACCTGAGCATCCCCCATCCAGCCCATGCGTTCATCACGCTGGCTGCAGTCAGTGGGGATGCTGTGAAGGTTGGTTTTCTGTCCCCAGAGGATAATGCGCTGAATGTCGTTGAGAATCTGTCTGGAACAGGAAAAGTTTCCGACCGGAGCCACCGCTGTGTGCACCACCCGGCCGCGCACTGAATCTATTTTCGGTGTGCCAGGGAAACCGGTAACTTCAATGTAGCGGAAGCCATGATAGGTAAAACGTGGTTCCCAGATTTCTTCGCCCTCGCCTTTAAGTATGTAATGATCTTCGGCCCGGGCTCCGCGCAGGTTTTCCTGGTTAATCATTCCGTTTTCATAGAGAAGTTCAGCAAAGCGCAGCCGCACCTCCGTCCCACGCGGGCCGCGCACCCGGAGTTGAGCCCAGCCACTGATATTCTGGCCTAAATCAAAGACATAAACTCCGGGAGCGGGGTTGGTCATGGTCAAGGGGACGATGGTATCCACCACCTTAATTGCTGGCATCAGCTGAGCTGAGAGAACACCCCCTGGAGCTTTAACCTTTTGGGCTGGTTTCCAGTCTTTTTCTTCAAAACCTGGTTGGTCCCACCCGGGCTGTTCCAGGCGAGCATCATAAGTTTCTCCGTGATAGATGCTGTCCTGGAGAATCGGCCCGGCACCTGTTTTCCAGGAAGTATCAGAATGAATTTCCAGTAGAACTCCATCCTCGCATTCAACATAAAGCTGGAACATCAGGGCTCGGGATTTATACCAGCCTTCACCCAGCATGACCCCAATGGCATTTTTTCCTTTTTTCAGGAAAGGGGTTACATCATAGGTGACATAAAGAACTCTTCTGGAATAAGTTGTCCAGCCGGGGTCAAGCACCTGGTCGCCGACTTTCTCTCCGTTTATCCTTAATTCATAATATCCGAGGCCAGAAATATAAGCCCGGGCCCGGGTCGGTTCGGACGGCAGATTAAATTCCCGCCTTAGCAGGTTCCCGCCGCCAATCCATTCTCCTTTCCAGTCGCTGGAGGCTAAAAGGCCGGTGTCAAACCGGGCTACTTCACTCCAGGGGCTAACCTTGCCATCTGAGTCCCAGACCCGCACCTTCCAGTAATAAGTGCGGTTGCTCTGGAGTGGTTTGCCTCCGTAGACGATCTGGATGGATGAGTCGGTATTGATTTTTCCGGAATTCCACATATCAGCCCGGTCTGCTCCGGGAAAGGTAGATACTATCAGCTCGAAAGCCGTCTGTTTCTGACCACGCTCAGAGTGAGCATTTTTCCAGAAAAACCTTGGGCGGGGCAGGTCGACCCCGAGAGGATTAGCCAGATATTCAACTCGTAAGTCATAAGGAACCCCTGGTCCCTGAGTTTCAGAACCGGCCGCTCTGGCAGTTAATGGTAAAAATAGAGACAGGATGAAAAGAATCAAAAAAAGATTGAAGCTGACCGGGACAGACTTGGAGAACATTTTTCTGACCATAGTTTTTCTCCTTTTCAAATATTCTAATTTTATAAAAGAATTGTTTTCAATAAAATTAATTCCTTTCTGGAGTTGAAGGGCAGGACTTTCAGACTGTCTTACTTTATTGGTCTGAGCTGGTCGGGTTTGGTTGCTTACTTAAAGCTTTAGGCTTTTTTGAATAATTTATTAAGACGATGGTGCTATTCTGCTATTATGAAGAACCAGGAATTTTAACTCGGTTTTGGTTTGTTTCAAAAGGTTCTCCTGGGCTCGGGTTCTTGACGGAACCAGGTCTTTTCTGTATTATTTTATTGCACGTGGGGCTGTAGCTCAGTTGGGAGAGTACGTGACTGGCAGTCACGGGGTCGCCGGTTCGAGCCCGGTCAGCTCCACCATTTTTTATTTTCCAGCAGCTGATTTTACTGGAAGCCCATGGCCAGTGTTTCAGCATACTGAAAATCAGGCAATTTTCAGAATTCACCGCATCCAGCCTCAGGCTAAATCTATTAGGGGGAGATTGCTAACAGGCAGAATTCAAAGTAGATACAGCTGGTGGAAAGATTAGACCGGTTTCTTTCGGCTGCTGTTTTCAGTAACGATTACCTTAAGTCTTTGTTTTCTAACCGCTAATAATATCACTGTTACCAGGGCAAATACCACTTTCCGGGTTCTTCTGATGAGGCCAAGACCTAAACCGAGAGCGGTTGGGTAGCCGACGGTGGAAGCTGCCAGGAGGCTGGCTCCTTCGGAAGCTCCCCACTGTCCGGGAATAAGGAAGAAGGCCGTGTTAGCTATGACCACAAAAACAGAGATAAACAATACTTTCACCAGATTGGCTGACCAGCCCAGGGCGGTGATGATGATGTAGACCTCAAACACACCGAGCCAGCGCGAGGTCAAATGGAGAACAAGAGCCGCGACCAGTTTCAGTCTGGAGTGCCGGAAAAGAGTGCGCATATTGCGGTCGAATTGTTTGAGGATTTCTTCCTTTTCCAAAAACCACTGCCGGCTGCGCGGAAAAATTCTGGCCAGCTTATTTAAGATTCCGTGGATCCCTTTTAACTGCATGATGATCATCACCGCAATAACGACTGTTATGCTGACCAGAACAATGAGAGCTGTGGTTTTTAGTTTTTCCGGGATTTTAAGGTGGGGAATTGAGATAAGGAGTCCTGAGACCAGAAAAAGGAGTGAGGCGAAAGATTCTATAGTCTTATCGAAAAGAATGCCTGGGATACCCTCTCTAAGCGGTGAATGAGGTTTTATGATAATGGCCCGGGCCGCTTCGCCACCGACATTGGCCGACATAGGTACCAGAGTAGTTATTCCGTCAGCTATTAACCTGGCCCTGAAAAGGGTCCTCAAGGGAACTGGCTGAAAAGTACTCTGAACGATTGCCCAGGCCAGGGATTGAAGGAAAAGCCAGCCGAGAGCAATAAGGCAGATTAGAAAAAAATAAAAGCCAATCTGACGGGTGTTTTCCCAGACCTCCCGGGGACCGACCCGGATAATGAGGGCAGCCAGAAAAACCAGACCCAGAACAGTCAGGATTATTCTGGCCAATATCTTTTTATTTTTATTGTTCATCTATTTCACAATAATTTAAGTTGCTTCCTATGCTCCTGAATCCGGGTCCTGGTTGAAGTTCCTGCAATCATCTTTCCTTTCAGCTTCGGGTCGATTTAAAGACTAAAAGCTATCAATCCGAGTTTGAGATTATTTCATTAAGTATAAGACAGGGAGGGATGGCTGTCAAAGCTGGAAAGTCAGCTCCTGGTCAGAGACTTCTTTTCAGACTTCGCGGGCTTTCGGCCAGAGATAACTTTGCTGGTCGAAAACCTTTTTTCAGTTGGGCTTTGCCTCGGCTTGTCCTGGAATGAAGATAAAAGCGGGGAAATTTAGTTTTATTATTGCCGGAGTTATTCTTTTCACAAAGGGGTTCGCACTCAGCACTACACCTGAGTAAAGCGATTCTCCACTAAGGCAAAACCGGTTAGCAGCTAAGATTGTATTTCCAAACCTTCACTCCCGGATGATTGCTGGAGTAAAGCCAGATTCACCAAAAAAAAAGAAAAGGGGCTGGCCTGGCCAGCCCCCAACCTTCCTGGTTTTTGCCCTTAATCACACCTTTTTGTAACAGAACCACCAATCAAAACATTCATATTGTTTTTTGCGTTCTTTGGCTGTTTCTATGTCTGTGGCAGGGGGGACAATAACCTTGTCCTTAATTAGCTCATTGTTGGGCCAGTTGGCCGGCATGGCTACATCGTGTTTGTCTGAAACCTGAAAAGCTTCCAGAATACGAATTATTTCAGCTACGTTGCGTCCGACTTCTGCCGGGTAATAGAGGATAAGCCTGATTATGCCTTCGGGATCAATGATAAAAACTGCTCGAACCGTCTTGGCTCCACCGCCGGGATGGAGCATACCCATTTTCATGGACACTATGCCGAGGTCATCAGCAATGATGGGGAAAGGAATTTGCACTTTTAGCTCGTTTTCTATCCATTCCACCCACTTGATGTGGCTGAAGACCTGGTCTACTGACAGACCGATAAGCTCGGTGTTGAGCTTCTGGAATTGGTCGTAGTTCTTGGCAAAGGAGACAAACTCGGTGGTGCAGACCGGGGTGAAATCGGCTGGGTGGCTGAACAGCACCAGCCATTTTCCGGCATAGTCCTTCGGCAGAGCCTTTTTGCCGTGGGTGGTTTGAACAACCATTTCCGGCAGTTTGTCGCCGATTAGAAGCATGCCTTTTGTTTCGTTATGTTCCATTTTAAACCTCCTTAATTTTTTTCTTTTCAATTGCTTAATTAATTTTTATTTTCCCACAGAAAATGAATGTTGCAGTACTCGCGAGCCCAAACATGTTCAGCCTCAACTGGGAAAAAGGCTTCCGGCTTATCTCCAGGTTTAAGTTCCTGTCGGTAAATTTTTCCTTCAGTAATCAGTTCAATCCATTCAATGTAGTGCTTTTCTTCCATAGGATGAGCGATGCTCTGGCCAACCTTCACCAGGTAGCCGCCGCTGACCTTTTCAATGTAGGGAACATGTTTTTCCTGGGTGGTGTCTGCGGTCTTGGCTTCCATGAAGACCATATCCTCACCGCAGCAGACCAGAGTCCCCATTCCTTCGTGCAGAACTTCCACAATATTTCCGCACTTCAGACATTTGTAGATACCATACTTTTTTGCCATGTATACCCTCCTTTTAATATTTTTTTCTTTGTAGACACTCCGGGCAGAGCCCTTTAAGGTCTAAATGTTTTTCGAAAATTTCAAAGCCTTCCAGTCCACTGAGCTCGAGGTTTTTTATGTGGACATCAAAGACTATTCCGCAACCCAGACATTTGAAATGGCCATGCCAGGAAAGGGTGGCGTCGTAGCGGGCTTCATTTTTTTCAATGTTAATGAGCTGAATAAGTTTTCTGTTAAGAAAAAGCCTCAGGGTGTTATAAACGGTAGCTCGTGATAGGGCCGGTATTTCCTTTTTCAAAAAGTTGTATATTTCTTCGGCAGTAGGATGGGTTCGTTCATTAATCAAATATTCAAAGATTTTCAGCCGGTAAAAAGAAGCCCGGAGGTTATGTTCAACCAGATACTGGCGAACATCTTCCAGACTCCAGCGCTTTTTTGGTTTTTCTTTAATTTCTGCTTCAGCTCTCATTTTTAACTCTTTTTAATATTATAATCAATATAAATTTATAATTATTATAATATTTTGTCAAGTCCTTTCTTATTTTTCTTAAATAAAGATAAAGAGAGAGGGAAATGGGGCAGAGTCAATTAAAGATGATAAAGGCAGTTCTTCATATTTTTCAGAGCTTATTAGCTCTGCTATAACTGAAGACTTCAGAAATAATTCAGGTGATTTTCACGATTTCATAAAAGTAAAATATTTTCTAACGCAGACAAGACACAGAAGCCTGGATAATTGTCCCAGAGACCACCCAGAATAGAGATGAGACTCCAGAGAAAAGATAATTATAGCTCTTGAACTAAGGTCGGTTTTGAATATGGCAGAAGATAAATTCCCTGGGTGACCAGAAAGAAGCCTACCACGATGATGGTGTGGCCGAACACCAGGGTAGCTATTCGGCTTTGGTTCCAGCTCAGGTTGACCAGACTTCAACCGATAAGCAGAGGGACTATCCCGCCAAAGCTCTTATAGGCCACGAGCACCCACAATACCATAAGCATCGGAAACGCTCCCAGAATAAAGGTGACCATACTCTTGGGCTTCATCAACGTTTGCTCTTTTTAAAAAATATGTTTAGCTATGCTTTTCCGGAATGTCTACTGGTTGTAGTATTCAATCATCTGTTGAATGGCTCGCTGGCAGACCTTACAGAACTCCATCTTCGGGCTGGAAATCATAAGACAGTACATCATCGGACGGTAAAGTCCCTTTGAAGAATAACCGGCGCCTTCAAAAGCCCCAACTTTGTCTTCTAAGTCCTTGTATTTTTCCCGGATGGACTTAATTTTCTCAATAATGGCTTTTTCCCTGGCTTGAAAGCGTGCCTGAAGTTTTTTTATTTCTGTTTCTCTCATATTTTTCTTTTTGGCTTCTTCTAAAACTCTGTTCATTTCCTGGAAGATAGTTCTCCTTTCAGCTTGAAGCTTTTCTATTTCTTCTTTTCCGTACTCAGTGGGTATTATGACCGTGGCCGAGACCAGGTCTTTCCATTTGAGGTTTTCCGGGTCCAGCAGGGCAGTGATGTTTGGTTCCAGAGGCTCTACTCCCGGTGGATAAAATTCATTGTAAGCTACTTCAGAGGTGTAATATTCATCGGCCAGACCGGCAAACGAATGTCCGAATTCATGCAGGAAAACGGCCTTACTGGCCTGGTTATCCACAGTGGTTATGCAATAATCATTGTAAATTCCACCTCCGCCATACCTTTTGCTGTTAACCAGGACCACGATAGTATCATAAGGTACTTGAGCGGCCATCTCTCTGAGCAGGAAGCCTTCTTCGGTCAGCAGGTAACGGTCAAGGTCAAAGGCGTTGAAGAAAGCCTTCAGGGTCGTATTTTTATAGACTTGTTGTCTCGGCTCGTCCATACCGCTTTCCGCTGATGGCCGGAAGACACCGTAGAGGTTGAATTTTTCCTGATGGCTTTTGTAAGGTTCAATTTCAAAAAGATAACCAGAAAATCTTTTTACGTCATTAATGAACTTATCCTTTTCTTCCATCCTGTATCCTTCAGCCAGAAAAACCACATCCACTTTTTCGGCGGGGGGACCGCTTCTTTTCAGTTCAAAAATGTAATCTGTCGCTCTGTGGCTTTCTTTAATCAGGTGATAATCGGCCGGGTCTATTGTCTCTATAAATATTGGGTGAAGAATATTTTTTTTATCTCTGGATTCAATTACTACCTGAACTTTTCTTCTGGGCCAGGGGATTCTGACCGCTCGCTGGAACACCTTTTTCACTCCGTTAAGAGCTGGCGTCGTTGTCCGGTATTCACCGAACATGCAGTCAAAGCCCTTGGCATAAATTAACTTATTGCTGGCCACCTCATAAACTTTAATAAAATAATGGCCGTAATTAAAGGCGTTAGTCAGGTTGGTCTTGCTTTCTGGCCAGATTGGTTCCTGGTAGATGCTTTGCAGAAGAAATTCTTCTGTCCGAGCGTCTCCTATCTGGTGAAAATTAAGGCGCATGGCTTTGTCAATAAAATGATCTTCAAAGCGCAGTTGTTCGGCAGAAGCTGGCAGTAAAAAAGCGACAGTCAGAAGAAGAAATAAAGCCAGTGTCGCCGGGATTAAATGTTTTTTTCTTTTAATGATAAGCATCCGCTGCCTCCGTTGAAAATTAGAATCATTATAAATATTCTAAGTTTTTTCAGGCTAAATATATTTCATTTTTACTAACTCAACTAATTCAGAGCTAAGGCACTTTAACTTTTTTTGTCTGACCGGACTTTTTTTAAACTGCTCAGTAAAAAGCTATAACTTGTTTTGGCGGCCAGTTAATTTCTGCACCAGCTTTTTTCTCGTCTGACTTAGCTCAGCATTATGGTATTAGTTATTTAACTTTGAAGAAACTTAATAATGGAGAAAAGGCCATCCTTCCAAGGAAAGATGGCCTTTTCTTCGGGTTCTTATTTTTGCAAAGGCGAGAGGTCATCTACAACCCACATGCCGCGGCCGTTTGTGGCAATGATGAGCATGTTATCCCGGGGATGAATTTTGAGGTCCCAGACCGGAGCATTTGGCAAGCCGCTGCCCAAGTAGTTCCAGCTCTGTCCGTCATCTGTGCTTACATAAACGCCATAATCTGTTCCCACGTAGAGCACGCCTTTTTTCTTCGGATCTTCCCGGATTACATTAGTTGGTCCACCAGGCAGATTATTGCTAATATTAACCCAGGTCTTGCCAAAATCACTGGATTTAAAGACATAAGGGGCAAAGTCATCATCATGCCGGCCAATCAGGGCTATATATACCGTTCCCAGGTCAAATTTGGATGCTTCTATACACCAGACGTGTTTGTTATAGGGCAGGCCTGCCGTGATTTCTGTCCAGGTAGCTCCACCATCCCGGGTGACATGCACCCGACCATCGTCTGAGCCAGCGTAAATCAGCCCGAATTTAAGCGGTGATTCGGCCAGGGCGGTAAGGGTAGCATAAGGTATGGCATAGGGCAGTTTTCCCTGCTTTTTCGGGTCAAAGGCCGTCAAGTCAGGGCTGATTTTTTCCCAGGTTTCGCCCCGGTTGAGAGAGCGAAAAACATATTGGAAGCCGTGGTAAATAATGTGGGGGTTATGGGGTGAAATAATGGTCGGTGCCAGCCACTGGCCGCGGTATTCTGGTTCTCCTTCAGCTGGTTTGGGATAGATGTCTTTACTGGTCCAGTTACCATCTTTGTATTCAGAACGCATCAAACGTCCGTAAAAGGATGAAGAATAGACAATGTTGGGGTCGCTCGGATCCACGGCAATGGTGGTGCCTTCACCGCCTGGAGCTCGTTCCCAGCGCAGGCGAGCCTGCCGGAGCCGGCGCAGACCGCTTTGAGCCGCCCCAGCCTGTGGGGCAACCCCCAATCCACGGTGCGTCCCAGAGTCCTGCACTGCCCCGTAAACGGTAAACGGTTTCTGCATGTCAAAAGCTACAGTGTAAAACTGGATGGCGGGAATTTTCCGGTAAAAATCCTGCCAGGTTTTACCACCATCAAAGGAGACATTGCAGCCACCATCATTCACGTTAAGCAGGTGGTCGGAATCATCCGGGTTAATCCACAGACCGTGGTGGTCGCCGTGGAGATTTTCCCAGTAAAGATGGGTCCAGGATTTTCCGCCGTCGGTTGATTTGTAGAGACCAAGGCCCATCAGGTAGACGATATTTTCATTGTTGGGGTCAACTCTTATCTGCCCAAAAACCCAGCCGTAAGTACCACCGAATCTTTCGAAGAGGCGGTCAGAAGGATTGACTTTAACCCAGGTTTCGCCCTGGTCATCGGAGCGATAAACCTCGGCACCAACAATGTCAGGATAAGTCCGCAGCCGGCCGTAAGAGTCTCTTTCATTAGGAGAGGGCTCACGGGTCGGGGTGTGGTTGTCCACATAGGCATAAACTACATTTGGTTTACTGGCACAAAGGTCAATACCTATCCGGCCGGTGTATCTGGTATCAGGAAGTCCGTTAGTCAGCTTTTTCCAGGTTTTTCCGCCGTCTGTTGTTTTATACAGATAATCGCCGTCCTCAGGCACCGGGTCACTCCAGCGCTGTCGGATTCTATTCCACATGGAGGCGATCAGGATATCTGGATTTTTCGGGTCCATCACCAGGTCAATACAACCAGTTTTCTCATCTATATAAAGTACTTTCTGCCAGGTTTTCCCGCCATCGGTGGTTTTAAAAACTCCGCGTTCAGGATTGTAGGTCCATTCGTGCCCGGAAGCGGCCACGTAGACAATGTCCGGGTTAGTCGGATGTATCCTGATTCTGGCAATGGTGTTAGTATCGGTCAGGCCACAATGCTGCCAGGTTTTACCACCATCGGTTGATTTATAGACACCGGTTCCAGCAATAGAGGCCCGGAAGATGTTGGCTTCACCGGTGCCCACGTAGATAATGTCCGGGTGTGACTCAGAAATAGCTATATCTCCTATGGACAGAGTAGGGAAGTCATCAGTAATCGGTTCAAAGGTTACTCCGGCATTCTCTGATTTCCAGAGGCCACCGCTAGCTGTGGCTACATAAATTATCTTTTTGTTATTTCTGGGCACATCCACGTCAGTACATCTTCCGCCCTGAGTCTCCAGTTCGCCGCCGATGTAGCGCCATTTTAAGTTCTTAAAAGGGGTTGAATTTTTCAGGGCGAGATGCTGCTCATGCCACTTGAGTCGCAAAGCTGGGTCCGTGTTTTCCACTTTTTTCAGGGTACCTTTTTTGGCCGTTGATTTCTGGGCAGCAGAGAAGCCAGCAAGGGAAATAATCAGAGCGAGAGCCACAATAAGGCTAAAAATTTTTTTGCTCAATTGCCCCTCCTTAAAAATATTTTATAAAATACATCAACAATAAATTATTTTTTCTTTTTGCCTTATGTCAAGAAGAATTTTCAGAGACAGTCGGGCATTAAAGCAGGATTATTCAATCTACCTGGTCTTTAAGATTGTAGCTTATAAATTTTGGCTGAGGATTCTTAACAGGAACCAGCCTCAAAGACTGTGCGCTTAAAATTTCTAACTGGTCTGGTCTCAGGTTGTTAGTATTTTCCCTCATCAACTAAAAAACGAAATGCTGTAAGGCGAGATAATAAGCCAGTTGTGTTTTTGTTGTTTTATTTTTCTCATATTAAAAAAGTCACAAAACTTCTTCTGGCACTGCAAGAAAGAGAGTATTAAGAGTTAAAAAATTCTTTGAACTTTTTTCTGTTTAACTTCTGGGTTTGATGATTAGAAGCCAGCCCTTTCCTGGCTCTACAGGAATGACTTCACCCGGTTGAAAACGGCCTGCGGGCTGGAAATTTTCCACAGCTGGTGCTTCTATCACGGCGTTTTTCTGGTCAAGTCCTAACTTTTTCCAGTCAATCAAAAGCTGGCAATTCTCTGTCTTTTCAGCCCAGCTGGCCAGAGCCACCAGGACTCTGTCCTTTCTTAAATAAACTGTGGCCAGAATATCATCACGACCTGTTTGCACCGGGCAGGCGGGAGACCAGTAGCCAACCATCTGGGCTTGGCTCAAACCAAATTCATCCCAGAGTTTCCACAGGGGTCTGGGGTCGCCAGACCAGGGAAGGCGGGCGGTCATTCCATAAATCATCCCCCGCCAGGGGTTGCCGCCTTTCTCCAGCATTTCCCCCATCAGTCCAAAGGGAATTCCTGACATTTCTATCAGCCAGTAATCGGGAGAGCTGTCATAATCAAAATATTCGCCGAACCACAACCGGTCTATGTAGGGAAAATGTTCCAGGTAGAGGTTAGCACTTGAAGCATAGCCATCCCTGGGGTTGTACTGGTTGGCAGAATGCAGGTCAATCAGAGCGCCAGGCCGGTATTTTTCCAGAACCTTCCTGACGCGTTTCATGGTAACCCGGTCAAAAGCCACATCATCTATATAGAGACCATCAATTCCCACATGACGGCAGAGCCAGGCCAGACCTTCAAGGTAATAGTTATGCCAGCGGGACATGCCGCTGTTGATGATAGAGGCGTCCTTGAGCTCAGGCACAAACCAGCCGGCGATGTAGTTAGACCTCAAATGCTCCTGTAACCAGGAGTAGCCGCCACCCGGGCCATCGGTGAAAATTTCGTGGCCCAGGCTTCGCAGAGCAAACAGTTCGGCAGCCCGGTTGCTTAGCTCTCTGATGGTGTAATAAATTTTGACCTTAAGGCCTCGCCGGTGAGCTTCGTCAATGTAATCTTTCATTTTCCCCGGCCGCAGAAAGGGATAATTGATGTAAGGATTAATTTCGTTGGCATGATGAACGTTTATGACATTGGCTCCGGTAGCGGCGATTTCTTCTACTGGTTTGTAAGCGTGGAAGTAGCGCTCAGAGAAGTGTTTTCTTGGATTTATAGGTTTGAAGGGAGTAAGCAGCAGATTGAAGTCAAAATGGAGAACCTGGTCTTTTAGAATTTTTCTCCCGCCACTGGCGGCTGTAAAGACTACTCTCTTTTCCTTCTTGTTCTTTTTTAGTTCTTCTTTCACTGAAACCCAGCCTTTTCCTTCATTCCACCAGGAAACCGGCAGGTTAAGCGGTTTAAGAGTGTAAAAGTTAGTGTTAAGCGGCCGGGAATAGTTTTCGGCTTTTAGCTGAATCTGGAGGCCGGCGTTAACCGTTCCTAACCAGAGAGCATCCTGATTTTTTTCTCTGTCCCAGGACCAGGAAAAAACAGGGGGACGAAAACCACCTTTATATCCAAGTCCCATCATGTACAGAGCAGCTTTTTCCTTCATCGGAACAACCAGCCGGATGTCGTCAACTTCTATCTCAGCAGTGGCTATGAGTTTTAGCTTGAACTCCACATAGCCGTCAAACTCCATCCGGCCGTTGATTTCCAGGATTAGATTCAATGACGGTATTTCATTTTCTGCTCGCCAGCAGACTGTTCCAGGGGTTATTTTAGTGAAAGCAAACGATTTATTTTTTAGCTCCTGGTATAAACCGCCATAGTTTCTGACCAGGAATTCAAAAGGGGAGTCCAGAAGACTCGTGGCCCGCATTCCAATTCCGGTAACTTCAGGGAGAAAGTAGCTTTCAAGCTTTTCAGGAAGACCAGTTCTGGACAGGGTCAGGCTCCGACCAAGGCAGCGCAGAGTACGGCCTCTTACTTCAATCGGCAGAAAAGGGTTGACAACCTCATCGTCAACCGCCAGCCGGGAATTGAGCCAGCGGAGTCTGGCCAGACGCCAGAGCTCTGAATCACCGGCTTCGGGCAAAATTTCCTCACTGACCTGTATTTTAAGATTAATTCTTTTAGAGGGGAGATTACTGGCGGAGATTTCTACATACCCCTGATATTCTCCCGAAACGGCCTCTTCGGGTATCTGCCAACCGCACCACAGCGACTGAATTTTTCCTTTCTCCACAGTAAGTTCTTTTTCAAAAAAACTCCCGTCCCAGCCAACCCCACCGGTATTGAAACAGGTGGCTTCTGTTGATTTAATCGTAAAGCCAGAGCTCAGATGAGAAAGGTCTGAGAACTTCACTCTGACTTTTTCAACTTTTTCCTTGAAGGCAAAAAGGCCAAGCTGAAAAACATAGTATTCTCCTCTGGCTGCCTGGCCCTCAAACAAGTTTTGTGGACCGTGGTCCACCCAGCGGGCCGGGAGAAAATCAGACATCCTGATCGGATACTCCCGGTTTTCGGGGAAAACCAAAAAGGGGTCCGCCTGGTTTTGCTCAATTATTTTCAGAACCTCTGCCCTGGTGGCTATAATTTCCATCGGATAAAAACTGCTGAATTCATCCACGCATTCAAAAGCCAGAACTTCAGCCTGTGGGAAGTGGGCGGGGTTAAAACTTCTCAACAGGTCTTTTCTCAACCCATTTCGGAGAACCCACCCGGTCTCAGCCTCATACTGAGCTCGAAGATAAGTAACTTTAGGATAGTTCCGGCCTTCCATTTTATATGGCAGATAATAGAAATAATAATCAGCCGGAGCTTCTAAAGGCTGGAAGACAAAATCTCCGAATTCGTTGTTGACTTCAACTGGAAAAATGTTTTTTACTTCCTGACCATTGGAGGCTGCAAACACCAGAACTCTCTTTTTCTCTGGCTCGGCGTCCGGTCGTCTCCAGGGAAGACGGACAAAAACGGAATCTGCCTTTTGTCGAACCCGGACTATGGCCCGATGGTTGCCCAAACCGGAATCCGGGTCCCAGTAAGCCAGCCGGTAAGGAATACCGCTGAGGCTCGGTTTTATTGAGTCTGGTATTTGCCCGGCATAGGTGTAAATCAGATTCATAATTAGCAGTACCAGAAAAAGCAAGCCTCCGCGGATATCTAGACAGATTTTGCGGATCTTTTCGGCAATCTGGAAAACCCGGGAAAAATTATCTTTGTTTAGAGAGAAAGCTAACATCCTGATTCTTTTCATTTTAATTTTCCTGTACATGTGATTAATATAGTCGGTCTTAAGCTGGTTACCGGGCTTGAGCTCCGACTCAGCCCAACCAGGTTTTCCGGCCTTGATATTATTACAAAAATTCAGCCCTTAGTTAAATTAAAATTAAGGTTGAAGCCTGATTTTTCATTTTTAATCCTTGATGGCCTCAAGGCAAAAAGCAGGGCGAAAAAACAAAAGGCAACCAGCACTATCTACTTTTTCAGCTCTTAATTATCTGAGCCAGTTTCTTTATTTCTTCAGGATTAAAGCGGGAGACGGATTCTTTAACTCCGATGAATTTCTTGAGAATAAATTTTTCCAGAGGATTAAGCTTTTCCAGAAGGAGCTCGCCACCGAGAATTTTTTTTACCCGGGCTGCCTGCCTCAGTTTCTCCGGAAAGGCCTGGTTAAACTGCTTTTCTGCTTTTTCTCCGTCGTACATACAGATTATGAAGAGAGCCAGGTCCTTTTTAATCAGAATCGACAGATTTTTATGGCAGAATTTCTTTATTTCCTTCTGGATTTTACCGGCCCGAATAGAGCCTCCGATGATTATCAGGCTAAACTCATCAAGCCCAGGCCAGTCCTCCTTACTTATATTACAGACCACAGCTTCAGACAGTTCTTCCTTCAGGATAGCCACAGCCTTATCAGTGGTTCCATACCGGGAAGCATAAACAATTAGAGTTTTTGACATTTACCCTTCCTTTCAAATATTCATTTATGATTGTACATTTTTTTCTGGTAGCAGGCAAAAATTAAGTCTTTAGAACCTGAATTTTTTTTCTGTAATAAACTGGTCTGCCAGACCTTATTGCTGAATTGATTTTTCCTCAAACTGCCTGACAGTGGAATGAAGTCACCTTTGAGGTGAAAATGAATTGAGCATATTTCTATAGCAGATGATGATTATTCTCAGTTCAGTGGCTTTTTTGACCCTGGCTTTGTAAATTGATATAAAGAGAGGCATGGTAGCTCCGGCGGTAATCAACTCAGGAAGCTTGAGGTTTTGAGCTTGAGCGAAATTGATTTCTGGTCTAAAGGGGAAGAAACAATTATTTTTGACGTCAAAAACCAAGATATATTTTAAATTTTTTTAGCTCAGGAAGGAGGTCTGATGAAGCTAAAATCTACAGCCTGGTTATTAGTTTTGTTGCTGCTGGTCGGATTGTTTCCTCTCCAGGGCCAGACTCAAAACCTGTCCGAGTTGCTTTCGGCCTTGAAGCCCAGGAATATCGGTCCAGCTAACATGAGCGGCCGAATTGGAGCCATCGAGGTGGTTTCTTCTGACCCCCGGATTATCTATGTTGGGGGAGCGGCCGGCGGTGTCTGGAAATCTACAGATGGAGGTTTTACCTGGAAACCAATTTTTGACAGCCAGCCAGTGGCTTCCATAGGAGCTATAACTGTTTTCCAGAAAAACCCTAACCTGGTCTGGGTGGGAACAGGTGAGTCCAAACCGCGCAATTCTGTAAGTGTGGGTCGCGGGGTGTACAGGTCCCTGGATGGTGGCCAGACCTGGCAGTTTATGGGGCTGGAAAAAACTGAAAAAATTGCCAGAATTATCATTCATCCTGACAATCCGGATGTGGTGCTGGTTGGAGCTTTAGGTGCTACCTGGGGAGACAGCCCTGACCGGGGAGTTTATAAAACTTCAGATGGAGGAAAAACCTGGAGAAAAGTTCTCTACGTGAACGAAAAGACGGGTCTGGCCGACCTGGCCATGAACCCTTCCAATCCCAATCATTTAATAGCCGCAATGTGGGAACACCGTCGTTATCCCTGGCACTTCATCTCTGGCGGTCCAGGGAGCGGAATTTATGTCAGCAAGGATGGAGGGGAAACCTGGACCAGACTGACCGAAAAGAATGGTCTGCCTTCCGGGGAACTTGGCCGCTGCGGCCTGGCTTTTGCCCCAGGCCGACCCAACATAGTCTATGCCTTAATTGAAGCCAGCAAAAATGGTTTTTACCGCTCGACCGATGGTGGTGATACCTGGACTCTGGTGAATAACGAGCCCGACATTCACAACCGGCCTTTTTATTACAGCCGCGTTGCAGTTAACCCGGCCAATGAGAATATTGTGTATCTTCTGCAGACTCAGCTCCGAGTCAGTGAAGATGGCGGCCGGACTTTTCGCCCCTTGACCACTTTTAATCAGGCCCATTCTGATTTTCATGCAATGTGGCTAAGTCCAGACGGAGAGACTCTGGTAGTCGGCAACGACGGTGGGGTCGTCATCAGCTACAACCGTGGCCAGACCTGGCGGTTTGTGGAAAATCTGCCCCTCGGTCAGTTTTATCACATTAATTACGACCTGCAGATACCTTACTATGTTTACGGTGGTCTTCAGGACAACGGGACCTGGGTTGGTCCGGCTTATGTTTTGAATGAAAGAGCCATTTATTTCTACCACTGGAAAAATGTAGGTGGCGGAGACGGCTTTGATGCTGCTCCTGATCCCGAACAGCCAGGCTGTGGCTATGGAATGTCCCAGGGAGGCAATCTGTATTACTTTGATATTAACCTTGGAATCACCAGATCCGCGGTGCCCACCGAATCTGAGGTCAAACACCGATTCAACTGGAACGCAGGTTTTGCTGTGGATCCTTTTAATCCGTCTACTATCTACCTGGGCAGCCAGTTTGTACACCGCAGCCGGGACAAAGGTCGTAGCTGGGAAATAATTTCACCGGACCTTACTACCAACGACCCTGAAAAGCAAAAACAAAGCCTGAGCGGCGGTTTGACTCTGGATGTGACCAACGCTGAAAATTACTGCACTATTCTGAGCATTGCCCCGAGTCCTATAAAAGAAGGGTTAATCTGGGTTGGAACCGATGACGGTAATGTTCAGCTGACCAGAGACGGCGGCAGGACCTGGGAGCTGGTTTCCCGAGTCTTGACTTCAGGTAAAAAGCCTCTGGTCCCAGCCGGAGCGGCGGTGCCTCATATTAAGCCAAGCCGGTTTGACGAGGCCACAGCTTATGTGGTTTTTGATGACCACCGCCGGGCAAATTTTACTCCTTATCTCTTCGTCACCAGAGATTATGGGAAGACCTGGAAAAGCCTGGTGACTCCGGAAATAGACGGTTATTGTATGGCCATTGAAGAAGATCCGGTCAACCCAAATCTGCTCTTTTTAGGGACAGAATTTGGGCTCTTCGTCAGTCTCAATAGCGGACAGAGCTGGTTTAAGTGGACAGCTGGCTTTCCAACCTGTCCGGTCTATGACCTGGCCGTTCACCCGAGGGAGCACGACCTGATTGTGGCCACTCACGGGAGAGCAATTTATATTTTTGACGATATCTCCCCGCTCAGAGAGCTTTCGGCAGAGGTCATGAAGAAGAAATTGCATTTGTTTAAGGTTAATGATGCCGTTCAGTTTATCAGCGGTCGCCTGACTTCTTACATGAGTCCAGGTGATGGCGAATATATAGCTGAAAATAAACCTCTGGGTGCAGCCATAACCTACTTCCTGACCCCAGCTGAAAGAAAAACTGAAGAAGAGACAGCCCCGAGCCCTGAAATGGTTCAGATGCGGGAAAGACTGACTCAGTTTGCCCAGAGGAGTGGAATGAATTTGGCTTCAATTGATCAGATGATGATGGGTGGAGGAAGGGTACAGATTACTATCCTGGACAGTCATGGAAGATTGGTCCGACAGATAAGCGGAACTGAACATAAAGGAATAAACCGGGTTTACTGGGACCTTAGAGAAGTTGAACCAGCTCCGCCAGATCAAGCAGTAATGACTGAGGCTCGCCAGGCTGCCAGCTTTTTTGGGGCCCGTGGCGGCCTGAATGTTCTGCCTGGGACCTATACGGTCAAGATTAAGTACGAAGGCCAGGAAGTCAGCCAGACTTTTGAGGTCAAGCCGGACCCCAGAATAAAAATCGACCTGAATTTATTAAAGACTAATTATGAAAAAGCTAAGGAAGCTCAAAAACTCTCAAGAACAGTCCAGATGCTCAGCCAGAGGCTGCAGCAGACCCAGCGGGCGTTCCAGACCATTCGCGAATTTTCCAGAGGCCAGAGAAATCAAAAAATGACCGAAGCCATCAAAAAGCTTGAAGCCACAGAGAAAAGATTAAAGGAACTTTCAGAAATACTTAATCCCACCCCGCCGAAACAGGGTTTGGCAGACCGGTCAGCCGGACTGATGGTCCAGGTAAACAGTGCCGTTGGCGGCATCATATCTGCCGGCTACGAACCCATTACCCAGACGGCTCAGGTCAGATATGATAAAGCCAGAGTTAAGTTGCACGAATATGTTAAACAGGTTAATGAGTTTTATGAAAAGGACATGTCGGAATTAAATAAGGCTCTGCAGGAAGCCGGTTTTACGCTGCTTCTGAACTATCCACCTATAAAAATAGATTGAACTGAGAGGAGTACTGGCGATAGTTAATGCGGCTCGACTGAAAAAAATAAAGATAGCTAAAGACCTGGGTAAGGGCGGCCTCAAGGCCGCCCTTTTTATTTTGGCGGACAGATTGATTTTCGAGGTAAGTTTCAGCCTGAAGTTAATCTTCAGTCTTCTCCTGTTCTTAGAAAGCCCAGTGCTTCAGTATTTATGAAAGCACTTATAAAGGTCTGACCAGACTATTTTTATTTTTGTTAAGAGTCTATAATGTAAGCACAATGAAAAAATTTCTAACTGGCATTTTATTTCTGATCTGCCTTTCTGCCCACCTCATCTCTGCTGACCTGAGGTTTGTAGTAATAGCTGATACCAATCCGGAATTCTTTAAACAGAAGGATTTTTCTCATTTTGAGCAAGTCATAGAACAGATAAACAGGCTGAAGCCAGACCTGGTGATTAACCTTGGAGACCTGATTTATGGATACGGTCTGAAAAGCACCAGACCTCAGTGGGAGAGATATCTTCAGGTAATAAAAAAAATCGAAGCCCCTTATTATCAGATTCCTGGAAATCATGATGTCTTCAATGAGCGGGCCAGACAGGTCTATCTCGATATTTTTAAGAGGTCTTACCTTTCTCTGGATTTTAAAAATTGCCACTTTGTCTTGCTGGATAACCTGGAAGATGGGCTATGGGGAAAAATCGGTTCGGAACAATTAGCCTGGCTGGAAAAAGACCTAACTAACCCTTACTGGGAATCAGCTTTTGTCTTTGTCCATATCCCGGTCTGGGATCTAAAAGCTCGAAACGTTCGTCAGGAGTGGAGGCAATTCTGGTTTGAAAAAATTCATCCCTTGCTGCCAAATGGTCGGGTTAAGGCAGTTTTTGCTGGCCACAGCCATCGCTTTGGGCCAACCAGAATTTATGACGGGATTTTCTACTACATTGCCGGCGGAGGCAGCTCCCGATTGCATAAAGAGTTTGTCCGGCGCGGAGGAGGCAATTTTTTTCTTCTGGTCGAAGTTTCCACCAACGGCTTTAAGGTTAATGTGGTCATGGGAAATCAGCTGCTCTCAGAACAGGAAGCAGACCTGCTTAAAGAGGTCTTTGGTCCTTTCTTTTACCAGCCCGACCTGAGAAATAGCAATAAGTAATTTTTGACATATCCTTCCATTCTGTATAGTTTAACAACAGATTACTCTGAAGGAGGAATAAAATGTCAGAAAAATCAAGACTGGTAACCTTTCTTCTATGCTGGATTTTTGGCCTTTTCGGTGGGCATCGTTTCTACGTCGGCAAAACAGGGACAGGCCTTATCTGGTTGTTTACACTTGGCTGCCTGGGGATAGGTTTTCTGGTGGATTTAATCTCAATCCTGCTGGGAAAATTCTATGATTCCAATAATAAACCGGTTCTCGCCTGGTTCAGACAGGTAAATTCCGAAGGCCAAGTGATAAGTTATCTGGTTTGAAAAAAGGAAGGGAGGGCTGAGGCCCTCCCTGGAGGGAATTTAGGTTAAGAAGGAAAACGGTTAAGGATGCTCAGGCCGCCCGGCCTAAAGCTCTAAGACATTCAGCTACCCGACCTACAGCCAGCACGTAGGCTGCTTCTCTCATCGGGAGCTTTTGTTTTTCCATTATTTCCACAACTTCCTGAAAAGCTTTTTTCATTTTCCTTTCAAGCTTCTCAGTAACTTCCTCTTCACTCAGGAAAAATCTCTGCAGGTCCTGAACCCATTCTAAGTAAGAGACTGTTACCCCGCCAGCATTGGCCAGAATATCCGGGCAAACCAGTACTCCTTTGTCATAAAGAATGCTATCAGCTTCGTTGGTGGTTGGGCCATTAGCTCCTTCCAGAATAATCCTGGCTTTAACCTCACTGGCATTACCCTGGTGAATCTGACCTTCTGTAGCGGCTGGAATCAGGATGTCACAGTTGAGGGCAATCAAGCTGTCGTTATCAATGGGTTCGGTCTCAGGGAAATTGACCACTGAACCGGTTTGCTTGACCTGTATTTCCAGTTCAAAAGGATCGATTCCTTTATCACTGTAAATGCCCCCGAAAATGTCGGTTATGGCTATTATTCTACAGCCTGCTTTGTGAACCAGCTTGGCTATTGAGGAACCCACATTGCCAAAACCCAGAATAGCTACCCTCCGGCCTTCAAAATTCATCCCCAGGTATTTTAGAGCTTCTTCCAGAACAAAAAATAACCCGGTTCCGGTGGCCATGGCCCTCCCCTGAGAACCCCAGAGGTTAACAGGTTTTCCGGTTACTACAGCCGGTTCTAAATAACCGCAGGCCTGACTGTAAGCGTCAGCAATCCAGGCCATGGTTTGAGCGTTGGTGAACATGTCAGGAGCCGGAACGTCTTTGTAGGGTCCGATAATATCTCTGATGGCAAGAGTATATTCTTTGGTTAGTTTCCTGAGTTCGTTTTCAGACATTTTGAGTGGGTCACAGATAACTGCTCCTTTGCCACCTCCGAAAGGCAGGTCTACCACCGCACACTTCCAGGTCATCCAGGTGGCCAGAGCTTTGCACTCACTGAGAGAAGCGCTGGGAGAAAATCTGATACCCCCTTTGGCTGGACCGCGAACCGTAGAGTGCTGGACCCGGAAACCGGTAAAAACTTCGGCTCTTCCGTCGTCCATAGTTATCGGAATGTGAACAATCAGCTCTCTTTCCGGGTGCTTTAAGCGCTGGTAAATCCAGGGTTCCAGGTCCAGAAAATTAGCAGCCTTTTCGAACTGAAGCGTAGCTTCAAAAAACGGGTCATATTCCTTCGCTTCCGGAATGGGGTGAATGTAATGAATCTTAGCCTTCTCAGGCATGTTTGCTCCTTTCTCAGAATATTTCCTTCACCAATAACCTTAACAATTTGCCATAGCCGGCTTTTTCAAAACGACTTATAGGAATTTTTTGGCCGCGATAATAGAGATAGTGAGCGGTAATTTTAACCTGGCTTGATTTGTGAGCAGATTTTTGGCGCGGTCTGATTTTATGGATTTCTGGAAATTTTATAATTCTGGCTTTCTGCTTAAAATCCTGCTCTTTTTCTGTGGCCGGCGTGACCAGAGGAATAACGTTTTTCATTTTAGCCTCCATCAGGATAAAGGCAATATTTGTGCCAATATTAAGTTATTGATATTAAAGAATATAAAATTAGAAATAGAAATAATATTGCATTTTGCGATATTGCAAATTGCGAGATATCACCCTTTTGAGGCTTTTAGCTTGCGGAAAAGTGTGGCCGGGTGAAGACCGAGGATTCTGGCGGCCTGGCTTTTGTTGTAGGAAGTATGTTCCAGAACCTTTTTGATATAAGATTTTTCCAGTTCTTCCAGAGTCGGCCAGTGACTGGTCAGGTTATTCAGAAGTTCATTTTCAGAAAACAGTGCCTGCTGTCTTATTTCCTGGGGGAGAAAGTTCTTCTGGATGGTTTCAGAATTATATAGAGACATCACTCTTTCTACAGTGTTCCTGAGTTCACGGACGTTTCCTGGCCAGGAATAATTTAACATGGCCTGAGCAGCTTCGGGTTCAATTCCTTTGAAATTTCTTTTTATTTCTCTATTGAACTCTTCCATAAAAAACAGAGCCAGAGGAATTATATCTTCTTTTCTTTCCCTTAAAGGGGGGATATTTATCGGGACAACATTTAGCCGGAAGAACAGGTCCTGACGGAAGCGGCCTCGCTCGGTTTCCCTGGCCAGGTCGTGGTTGGTAGCTGCTATTATTCGGACATTAACCTTGATAGTTTGAAATCCACCCAGTCTGGTAAAGGTTCCGTCCTCTAACACTCTGAGTACCTTGGCCTGAATGGCTAGCGACATATCTCCGATTTCATCAAAAAAGACCGTTCCTTCATCAGCTTTTTCCAGCAGACCAATTTTTCTCCTTCGGGCGTCAGTAAAAGCCCCGGCTTCATAGCCGAAAAGCTCACTTTCCAGAAGGTTTTCAGGGATGGCCGCACAATTTATAGCCACGATGGGTTTTTCTGCTCTGGGGCTGTGGTAGTGAATAGCCCTAGCCAGAAGTTCTTTGCCGGTTCCACTTTCCCCTTGCAGCAGTACCGTAGTTTTATCTGAACGGGCTACCCGGGCCGCTATGTCCAACACATCTTTCATCTTCTGGCTCTCGGCTACAATTTTTCCAAGATAATAACGCTGTTTTTCCTTTTCGAAAGCATCTAGAAACCTTAATCTTAGAGAAAGAGTCTCCAGGGCCCTCTGAACTGTGGTTTTTAGCTCGCTCAATTTGAACGGTTTCAGCAGGTAGTCATAGGCTCCAAGCTTCATAGCTTCTACTGCTTTTTCCAGTATTTCGTAGGCTGACATCATAATGACGATGATTTCCCGATCAACGTCTTTGATTTTCTTAAGAACTTCAATCCCTGATATTCCTGGTAGCACCAGGTCAAGCAAAACCAGGTGGGGTCGGAAATTTTCCAATAGTTCCAGGGCTCTTTCCCCGGATTCTGCCAGGATAATTTCATAACCTTCCTTTTCAAGAGCCTTTTTTAGATTGTTAAGAGTCAGAAGTTCATCATCCACCAGCATAATCGAATAAGTCTTCAAGCTATGACCTCCTCATCTTTGCCTGTTAACCGACCTTTCTGCCTGATTGGAAGGATGACAGAGAAAGTGGTTCCAGTTCCAGGCTGGCTCTGAACCTGGATTTCACCGCCGTGAGCTTTGATGTAGGAAAGGCTGATACTCAATCCAAGACCGGTACCCTGGGTTTTCTTGGTGCTAAAAAATGGGTCAAAAATTTTTTGCTGGTCTTCTGGACTGATACCTATTCCAGTATCAGAAATGTCCACCTGAACCCGGTCTTCAAACTTAACCTTAGAGGTGATTACGGTCAGCCTTCCTCCTTCGGGCATGGCCTGGGCAGCGTTGATGAAAATGTTGGTTAAAACCTGACGGAGCTGATTGAGGTCGGCTGTAATCACTGGCAGTTGAGGGTTTAGCCGCTTTTCGATTTTAATTTTCTTAAACAAAGGCTGATGGCTTAAAAAGCTCAGCGAATCTTCAATTAATTGATTAAGATTGACCTTGGTGAATTGAGGTGGGGCTGGACGGGCAAAATTCAACAGCCCTCTAATGGTCTGGGAGATACGGTAAACATTGTCCAGGACAACTTCAATCTGCTGTTTTTTCTGCGGGTCATCGGTATCTTCAAGCAAAATTTCCAGGAAGGAAGATATCCCCAGCAGGGGATTGTTGATTTCGTGAGCTGCTCCCAGAGCTAACTGGCTCAGTGCGGAAAGCTTTTCGTATTCGGCCAGCCTGGTTCTCAGTTTTTCTTTTTCGGTAACGTTTTCAATCAACATGGTGATACCAAGAAGTTTGTCGTTGCCGTTTCTGATTGGGAAGAAAGCCAGGTTAAAATATTCTTCTCCATGGCCCCGATTCAGTCTTTTGGCCGGGAGCTGATGGACTGTGCCTTGCTGTATTGTCTCCAGAAAAGCCTGCTCTATGGTCTGGTCTTTAAGACAGGGAATTATTTCAAAAATTTTTGAACCTTTTTTAAAGCTTTCCATATTAAAAAGGCTCAGAAAATGCCGGTTAAAATGAGTAATCCGGCCTTCCAGGTCAGTTCCAATCAGCCCCAGAGAGATACTGTCAATTAAGTGCATAATGTACTCTTCAGAAAGTTGCAGCTCGGTGGCCAGCCGCTGGCTTTCCAGAATTTTTTTCTCCAGCTCCTGGTTAATCAGGTCCAACTGCAGGCGCCGTTCCCGGCATTCCTCCAGAGCTTTGACCAGATTAGTAGTCAGCTTTTTAATAAGTGAAGTTACCCTTCTGGAATAAAGGTTGGAGATGATTATCAGAAACAGGAAAGATGGCAAAAAAAAGTAGAGGATGATGCGGTTGAAACGACGTACCGGAAACATGGCTTCTTCGAGGTCCATTTCCGAAGCTAAATAAATACTGGTTCCAGGTAAATGTTGGTAGGCACAGAGGACCTCCTGGCCGCGGTAGTCCAGGTGGATAATGACTCCCTTTTCTCCGCGGTGGGGATTGGTTTCTCCTGTGTAAGCTTTTTCGGCGAAAGGAAAAGCTCCGAGTTTGGTCGGGGAAAGTATCAAGCCGTCATTGCTAAGCAGAAAAAGTTCGCTGGTTTTTCCCAGCCGCAGGTCAGAAAGAAGGCTGTAAAGATAGTTCAAATTGATGGAGGCTCCCATCACTCCGATAATTTGGTTGTGTTGATTTCTCAGTGGTTGAGAAATCACCATAACGTTTCCATTCGCAATTTCAGAATAAAAAATGTCAGAGATATATGATTTTCCCTGAATAGAGGCCTGGAAATAACTCCGGCTGGCGATATTTCCAGAAAGAGAACGGTTGAAGGACTTAACCAGATTCCCTTCCCTGTCAGCCACAAAAATAAAATCATACCACTTTTTTTCCTGAATCAGGTTTAAGAATAATTTTTCCTGTTCCTCGAGGTTTTCCAGGTCCGAACTATTTATCCTGGCAGCGGAAGCCAGGTCGGTCAGGCGGTCTTCCAGAAAGAGTTTAATAGTTTTAATGTTTTCCTGAACTGCCCCGGACAGCTGGGCATTAATCTGATTTTTAATCATCCTGGATATTTCCAGGTCAAGCACTCCCAGGAGAATGATAAAGGGCAGGGCAAAGATTGTCAGAGTGAGAAGAGTATTTCGGTAAGTTAGCCTCTTAAAGTATTTGGAAGCCAAATTAAGCTGCTCCGCTTCAGGTAATCATTCTAACAAATCGGGCACATTTTTTCATCTTTTTCTCCCGGGCTTCTAAGACCGATGGGCGAATCAAACATTAAAAGAGTTAAGGGTTTTGAGATTATCTTCCAGATGATAGATGATTATTGACTGCAGCACTCTGCCCAGTTGTTTCCAGTCTTCTGGTTGGAGTTCGACTTCTGGTTTCAACTCGGGCGGGTTTTTCTTAATCCAGTCTATAGCCTGAAGGAGAGCCAGGCTGAGCTCAATTTTTTTTTCAGGGGCGCATTTTTCACAAACCACTCCTTCTTTCTGCGGTTCAAGCCAGGCCCGGTTTTTTACAGGCTGGTGGCACTTCTGGCAAACCCGGAAATCAGGTAGCAGGCCGTTTATTTTGAGCAGCCAGTGCTCAAAATAGCGTGTCAGGTAAGTTATTGATTGACCTGAGCGAGCGGCCCGAAGCAGGCTCAGCAGCAGCCGGTAAAGCAGGTCTTCTCGGCTCCGACTGGGAGAAAACTTTTCGGTCAATTCGGCCAGATAGGCAAAAGCACAGTTTACCTTAGGATCTTTCATTATTTCAAAATAGGACTCCAGGAGGTCGCAGTTGCTGATGGTAACTAATTCGTGTCTTTCTTTCTCATAGTAGAAAATTTTCACCACTGAAAATGGTTCCAGGCTGCTGCCGAAGCGGTTGTTAAATTTTCGGGCTCCCTTGGCTATTCCCCGAACAAGACCTTTATCCCGACTGAAAAAAACTACCAGTTTGTCTTGCTCAGCCAGGTTCTGGGTCCTGAGGATGATAGCTTCCGCTTGGTCTAAAGGCATGACTGGAAAATACCGATTCTTCTCTAATTTATCAGCCAGTTTATGGATACCGGTAACCTTTTCTTTAAGAGCTTACTGCTCTGTTGCTACGAATTGTTTCAGGTTTTCTCTGGTTATTTTTATATTTTTTACTACTGCTCCTCTTTTGCCAAAAGGTTTGCCTGTCAGTCCATTGAGAGAGAAGCTCACTCCGCCAGCATTTCCCAGGTTGATTACCAGCTCGGATTCAGCCCGGACACTGGTCTTAAAACCTTCCAGTTTCAAACCATCCAATACCAGGTTGCCATCGGCAAACACTTGAACCCAACAGTCTTCGTTGAAAATAAGTTCTATTTCCAGTCCGTTTTCAGGTTTTGGTTCAGAGATGGCAGTTTGTGGTTCTGATTGTTCTGATGGAGAGATGGCTAAGATGACAGAATCTTCAGACCCGGAAGTGGCAGCCTTTTGAGCATCGGAGTGTTTTGATGTGGTTTTGATTGACATATATATTAGAAAAACAAACAGAAATAGGACTATGACTGAAAGGGTTACCCAGATCACCTTGTCCAGACTGATTTCTTTTTTTTCTTTTGACCCGGAGAAGGCGACTGAGGCTTCTAAGGTCTTCGGACGATTTACGGTTTCTGGCATTAGCCTCGGTAACCATTCAGCCGGCTCCAGGCCTATGGATTTAAGATAAGTTTTTAAAATCTGCCTGGTAAAAAAACCTCCAGGCAGCAGGTCAATCCGGTCGTTTTCTATGGCTTCCAGGTGTCTCAGGCCAATCTTGGTCTGAAGAGAAATATCCTTAAGCGAAAGGCCCCTGGCTTCCCGTTCTTGCTGCAGCTTCTTTCCTAAGCTTTCCATCGACCTAGTTAAATTTTAATTTAGGTTGCGGTTTCAGTCAAACGTTTTATTTATAAGCTCTTATTTTGACAAGAGCGAGACTGGATGACCTGACTCTTGAAGTTCTGGGTGAGCAGCTTTTTCCGCTCCGGGTACCAGGCCTTTTAGTTCAGATTCGGAGAAACCTGGAGACCGAAGTTACGCTGCCCAGAGTACCCGTAACCACTCCACCAGCATTCAACCAGATTATCTGCCCGAGATTTAGCGGACGAAGGATAAAGAGCTCTCGGGCAGCTCCCAGAGTTGAACCGACATAAATCGGGAAAATTTTTATGAGCAGAAACAGAATGAAAAGAGAAATCAGGCTGCCCAGCAATCCCAGAACAAAACCTTCTATAAGAAAAGGAATTCTAATAAAAGTGTTAGTGGCACCAACCAATCTTAAGATTTCGATTTCGTTCTTCCGGGCAAAGACGTTGAGTCTAACCACGTTGGAGATGATGAAGAACGAAGCCAGAATAAGGATACCTCCCAGAAAAAAACCCACAGCTTTGACGATGCGGCTCAGGGAATCCATTTTTTCTACCCATTCCTGGTTGAACTGAAAGTCAACCACTCCCTTTAAGCTTTTTATGTGTTCCATGAAATGGACGATAGCAGACAGGTTGAGAATTTTTTCTTTCAATTTGACCTCAAAGGCGGGAGGAAAGGGATTGGTCTTCAGGTTGTCAAGAATGTCCTTAAGCTCGGGAAAATTTTGGGAGAAGCGACGCAGGGCATCTTCAGAAGAAACATAAGTTACCTGGTCTACCAGCTCGGAAGCCAGAATCCGAGCTTTGATTAATTCCAGCTCTTCGGGCTTCAGTTTCTTATCCAGAAAAAAGGAAATGGCCAGGTTATTGGAAAGTTGCTGGCCGAGATGGGTCAGGTTATTGGATAAAGCCAGGAAAATTCCAATTACCAGAAAAGAAAAACCGATGATTAAGGTCGAAATCAGGTTGCGGCCTCGAAATGACCAGAGGTTGCTGGCCGCCGCCTTGATCAGATACCAGAGTTGTCTAAAAATCATTTCTTAATTTCCCTACCAATGATTTTCCCTTTTTGGAGAAAGAATATTTTGTCTCCAAAATGGCGGATCAGTTCCCGGTCATGACTGCCAATGATGACCGTGGCTCCCTGTTTGTTAATTTCCTTAAAGATAGTCATAATCTCAAAAGCCAGTTCCGGGTCAAGATTGCCAGTTGGCTCATCAGCCAGCAGAATTTTTGGATTGTTGACTATCGCTCTGGCAATGGCCACGCGCTGCTGCTCGCCGTAAGAAAGTCTCTGAGGAAAATCCCACATTTTATTATGCAGATTTACCTGACGGAGAGCATTGAACACCCGGCGACGAATTTCTTTGTAAGGGAGACCCAGAACTTGAAGGGGAATGGCCACGTTCTCAAAGACTGATAGATGAAACAGCAATCGGAAATCCTGGAATACTATCCCCATGGTCCGGCGCAGTTTGTATATTTTATGGTCAGGTATTTTTAGGATATTGACCCCATCAATTAAAATCTGACCTTCGGTCGGCAATATTTCCCGGAAGATTATTTTCAACAAAGTGGTTTTCCCGGAGCCGCTGGGACCGGTGATAAAGCAAAAATCTCCGGTGTTGATTTCTAAAGAAACATCGGATAAAGCCCAGTGTGGTTTTTGGTACTGCTTCCAGATGTGATAGAGTTCAATCATTAAAATTCAGCAGCAATTTTTTTATTTTTTGGTCAGCCGGTCCAGAGCTTCCTTTAGCAGGACCTGGGCTTTTTTCGGCTCAGCCTTTCCTTTACTGGCTTTCATCACCTGGCCCAGCAAAAATCCCAGAACCTGAGCTTTTCCCTGAAGATACTGGCTGACCGGTCCCTGGTTGTTTGACAGAACCTCCTCGATGATAATCATAAGGGCCTGGTCATCAGCGATGGGCTTAAGGTTCAGCTTTTCTATTATTTTGTTCGGGTCTATTATTGATTTAATTTCTTTTATAAGCTCAGTTTCTTCAGTAATTACTACCTTATTCTTTCCCTCTTTTTCCATTTTTTCTAATTTTATTTTTTCTGCTTGCTCGAGCATTTCCGAGAAAACTTTTTCTTTGGCCATGGTCATAGTGATGGTCTGGTTTTCAACCAGCTTAATCAGTTCAGCCAGAGATTCTGGCGGAACGGGGAATTCTTCTATGGTCAGATTTTTTTCTTTCAAATACTGCAAAACTTCTCTCATTATCCAGTTGCTGGCCTGCTTCGGGTTTCCGGTTGCTCTGGCTGTGGCTTCAAAATAGTCGGCCAGTATTCGGCTGGTGGTCAGCACTCTGGCATCATAAAGGGGGAGTTGGTATTCCCGGACAAAGCGGTCGATTTTTTCCTGGGGAAGTTCGGGTAGGCTGGCAGCCACTTCTCTGACCAGGTCTTCGGAAATCAGGAGAGGTGGCAGGTCCGGGTCAGGGAAATAGCGGTAGTCATGAGCTTCTTCCTTGGTTCTTTGAGGGACCGTCTGACCGGCTGAAGCGTCCCAGCCCCGGGTTTCCTGGACGATTTTTTCCCCTCGCTCCAGCAGGGTAATTTGACGGCTGGCTTCGTATTCCAGAGCCCGGGCCAGAAATCTGAAGGAATTAAGATTCTTGACTTCAGTCTTTATTCCAAATTCTGTGGAGCCAGCCGGTCGGACAGACAGATTAGCATCGCAACGCAAATTCCCCTCTTCCATATTACCGTCGCAAATTTGCAGGTACTGCAGCAGAGTCCGGAGATTCTGGACAAACTCAACTGCTTCTTCGGCTGAGCGCAGGTCGGGCCGGCCGACAATTTCCAGGAGGGGAAGGCCGCAGCGGTTAAAGTCAAGGTAGGTTTTCTCCGCTGAATCTGGAAAGCCTTCATGAAGAGATTTTCCGGCGTCTTCTTCCAGATTGATTCTTTCAATCCCCACGATTTTTTTCTGTCCGTTTACTTCAATTTCTAAATATCCGTTTTCGGCTACGGGCAGATGATACTGGGTTATCTGATAACCCTTTGGCAGGTCAGGATAAAAATAATTTTTGCGGCTGAAAAGAGATTTCAGGTTGATTCTGGCTTTAAGAGCCAGGGCCAGCTTGACTGCCATCCGGACAGCTTCCTGATTAATAACCGGCAGGCTTCCTGGCAGTCCCAGGCAAACAGGGCAGGTCAGACTATTAGGGGTTTTTCCGAATTCGGTGCTGCAGCGACAGAACAGTTTAGTCCTGGTCTGAAGTTGAGCATGAATTTCCAGGCCGATAACAGTTTCGTATTTCATGGCTAAAAGGAAATGATTATAACACAAATCTGCTGCTGGTAAAAAAGCTGTTTAATTCAGCGGATGTGCTTGTGATTATCTGGCAAAAAGAAACATAAACCAGCCAAATGCCAGAGAGGCAACCGTCATTATTAAAAAAAGTGTAAGTCCATACCTTAGACGGGCTTTCAGATTATCTCGTCGGATGAGTGACAGGGTAAGAGAAACCAGAAAAGCGTACAGGACCATGGTGAAAAGATGGCTTTCCAGGATCATTTTTTCTTCCCCCTGGCGATATCCCAGGCATCTAGAGCTACCAGATAATTCAACAGCCCGGCTCCCGCTAAATAAGCTGTTCCGAACTCAAAAGAGACTCTTTCAAGCTCTCCCAAGCCTATGGGCAAAAACCTTGAAAGAATGTAGAGCAAACCATTTCCCAGGTCTGAAAAAAAAGCCAGTAAAGTTAACGGGTTCTCAGCCTGCAGGGAGTATATTTTCCCGCCCATAACCAGCCCCATCAATGACATCAACCCGATGGAGACAAAAAGAAGAAGGCCTCTCCAGTATTTTTTTAAATAGATATGGCCAAGACCCGGGACCAGCCAGCCCAGAAAACCAGCCGTCAAAGCTTTTGTTTTCATCAGCACTTATCTTAAAATAAAACCAATGATTGTTCAAGTAAAAAGCGAAAATATTTATTAGCCAGATGTTGGTTGACAGTGGTTTTCGGAGTAAAATCTGAGAATGCCGGAATTACCTGAAGTTGAAACTATAGTCAGAGGTCTAAGCCCTCTCTTAAAAGGAAAAAAGGTCAGGGATTTCTTTTTTTTGTCTTCACATCTATGGTTCAGGCAGCCTTCTAGCCTGAAGCCTGATGATTACCGGGCAAAAGTTATCAGGTCGATCAGGCGCCGGGGCAAGATGGTTATTTTTGAGTTTGAAGAAGGGCTGGGGTTACTGGTGCATCTGAAGATGACCGGACAGCTCTATCTCGCTGAAAAACACCTGCCTGTGGACAAACATACCCATGCCCGGATGACCTTTTCTGACTTCAACCGGGAGCTTCGCTTTCGAGATGTTAGAAAATTTGGTTTTTTGAGCTGTCTCCAGCTCAAAGAGATTGAGAAGAAGTTGAATTCAGAGCTTGGGCCAGAGCCGCTCCAGATAGATTTTCCAGTCTTCCGGAGACTGCTGCAAAGGCATGGACAGAAAAGGATCAAAGGCTGGCTGCTGGACCAGAAAATTCTGGCTGGAATAGGCAACATCTATTCAGATGAAATTCTGTTTGGGGCTGGTTTCCACCCCGAGCGAAAGGCAGCCAGTCTGTCTGAACTGGAGGCCAAGCGTCTTTTCAGAGTCATGAAGAAAGTTCTCAAGCGAGCTATTGAGTTAAAAGGTTCATCGGTCAGTGATTATGTGGACTCCCAGGGTGAAAAAGGTGGCTATCAGCGAGAACACCAGGTTTATGATCGAGAGGGTGAGCTCTGCCGTCGTTGCCGGAAAGCTACCATCAGACGGCAGAGAATCTGCGGCCGCAGCTCTTTTTATTGCCCTAAATGCCAGGTCTAAACTGGAGAGATGAAGTTTTAGAGCCAGTCCTGATTGAAAAAATAGCTCTATTGGGTTATATTTAACTCTAAATCCTGGCTGCCCCTGTAGCTCAGTATGGATAGAGCAAGGGATTCCTAATCCCTGTGTCGCCAGTTCGAGTCTGGCCAGGGGCACCAGATGATATGGTCATGAGGGGGATAGAAATCATCGGTAGATTCACCTTAAAAGGTGATAAAATTGCCATTTTAGTGTTTTATTAGTTATGATTGAGAAAAAGGAAATTTAAAAAGAGAGGACTAAAGATGAACAGAGTGATTCTATTGGACTTTGAGGATAAGGATAAGGAATATTTTGAGCAGGAAAATATCGATACCTTTCTTATTCACACTTCTGATTTTGCCAGTCTGCCGGCCATTCTGCCCGAAGCTAAAACCATTTTCTATCAGATGAACTGGCCGGTAGAGAAAGAAGTTTTACCGGCCGGGCTGGCTGAAAAAATCCAGGAGATGGTTAATTCGGGCACCAGAGTAGTTTGTTTTGTGGGCAAGGGCCATCTGTACCAGCTTACCGGAGTCATAGGTGCCTACCCTGATATTCATTTTCAGGAAATGACCCCGGGGGAGAGTTTGCTGGTTAACCCGGAAATGCCTTTTAAGCTTCTTTTTGATAGATTCTCTGAAAATATCGCTTTCATATACAAATTGCTCCCCAATTCTTTCGGGGCCGATATCTGGGAAGTTCCGATGGCCTTAAACGAAAGTTGCAGGATTGTGGCTAAAAGTCTGGATGGGGTGCCAGTTTCTTTAATTATTAAAAAGGGAAGGGGATTTATCTGGTTGCTGCCCTGGTTCGGTCAGAATAACATCAGGGTAGCCGACTTTATCGTCAAGGACGTTTTTCCGCTGATGGAATTACGGGGAAAGGAGGCTGGTCCGATGGATTGGATTGATAAAGAGGAATACCTGTTTCCGGAAATCAAGAAGCTGTTTCTCCAGAAGGAAGAGGAGAAGAAAAGGTTTGAGGAAAGAATTAAGGAGCTGGATGAAAAAATTAAGACCCTGAGAGAAACCCAGCAGGAAGAGTTCAACCGCCTTCTGAAAGCCGAAGGCCGAGAACTTAAAGAAGCTGTGAGCCAGGCTTTCAAATACCTTGGCTGGGGCAAAGTGGTGGATGTGGATGAATACTGGAGGAACGTCATAAGGGATAAAGAAGAAGACCTGTGGCTGATAGAAGATACCAGTCAGCCAATTGAGGTTTGTTTGCGCAAAGAATTTTTGATTCTGGTTGTAGTCCGCAGCAGCAAAAACTGGGCTACCGACGATGATTGTATTCTCCTTCAGAGGTTCAAAGGGCGGAGAATGCAGGAATTTGATAACACCAGAATGAAAGCTATCCTGGTGGGTAATTATTTTTGCCTTCAGGAAGCCAAACTTAGGAACAATCCCTTTTCTCAGCATCAAGTTGAAGAGGCCGAAAAAGATGGTAACGGACTGTTAACAACTTACGAGCTTTTTAAGGCTGTCAAGGCTGAAAAAGAGGGTTTGATTGCCAGAGAAGAGATAAGAAAGCAGCTAAAGGAAAAAACTGGACTAATCCATTTTACCTATTAGTCCTTCCAAGTCCTAACATTAATCAGGCTGGCCCAGACCTCATTCATCTTCCTGGGCTTGGAATTCACTGGAAATTATGATAAAAAATGTCCTTAAGGAGCGAAGATGAAAAGAACTGAAAGGAAACAGCTGAAAGAGAACGAGCTGGCCACTGGTTTGAGCCGCTTTGTAAAATGGGTCAGAGAACATGAAAAACAGTTCATGGCCCTGGCTTTAAGTCTGGTAGCCATACTGATTGTAGTGGTTTTGGTCAGGCTGGTAATCGATTATCAAAAGAGCCGCGAAGCCCGGTATCTCAGTGAAGTTTTAACTCTGAGAGCTGAGCTGGGCCAGAAACCGGAAAACCTGACCCGGCTTGAAAGTCTGGCTAAAAAAACCAGGTACGGCCGGATAGCCAGTCTGGCTCTGGCAACTTATTATATGGAGAGAAATAATCTGGAGAAGGCTGAAGAGCTTTTGCTCCAGGTTAAAGACAAAGGTCGGGACCTGGTTCATTATCAGATTCTTGATCTGTATGCTCAGCTTCAGGTAAAACGTGGTTCCTATGACCGGGCAGTGGAAATTTATCAGCAGATAGCTAAAGAGAAGCCAAAAGTTTATCCGCTGGATGTGGTAAAATTTCGGCTGGCTGATTCTTTAGAAAAAAAGGGTGACCTGAACCAGGCAGCGGAAGTTTACCGTCAGCTACAGAATGAATATCAGAATACCTACTATGGATATCAGGCTGCTCTGAAGGCTATGCAGCTTGATTCCTCCAGGAGAATAGAATAATCTCCTTGTTTCTTGAAAGAGCAGGATTATAATAGGATTTGAGATAATAGAAAGGAGGAAGTTATGGCTTATAAGATTACTGAAGATTGTATTAACTGCGGTGCCTGTGAGCCTGAATGCCCCAATCAGGCTATTTCTCCGGGAGATGAACGTTACGAAATTAACCCTGACAAGTGTACCGAATGTGTTGGCTTTTTTGACGAACCGCAGTGTGCGGCAGTTTGCCCCAGCAACGCCTGCGTTCCGGACCCTGACCATAGGGAAAGCCGGGAAGAACTGGAAGCCAAGGCCAGAAGGCTTAAAGGCAATTAATCAGCTTAGTTTTAAGAACGGGAGCGGGCCAGCGCTCCCGTTTTTTTCTAAAAAATAAATATGGCTACAGGCAAAAGGTGGGTTAATTATGTTCTTTTTATCCTGACGGTAATCTCCACTTTTTTTGTTGGATTTCTCTGGGCTATAAATTATCTCTTTGCCGACCAGAAACTTGAAGAAATGTCTAACTTAATTGGCTGGCAGCTCATATTTAACCCGGTTCTGGTCAGGCTCAGTTTGATTTATTCAGTATCTTTACTGGTAATTCTTCTTGGACATGAGCTTGGACATTATCTAACCTGCCGGCGCTATGGTATCCAGGCCAGTCTACCCTTTTTCATTCCGGCTCCAAATCTGATAGGTACGCTTGGCGCTTTTATTAAGATAAGGTCTTCTTTCACCAGACGGGAACAGCTATTTGATATCGGAGCCAATGGACCACTGGCCGGTTTCTTTCTATCAGTTCCAGCACTCTTTTTCGGACTCCGCTTATCCAGAATAATTCCAGCTCTGCCAAGAGAAAGTTCCATCTTATTCGGTGAACCGCTGCTTTTAAAAATATTTGTCAGGTTGATTTTAGGACCAGTATCAGAAGGTCAAGATCTGATTCTCCACCCTCTGGCCGTAGCCGGCTGGGTAGGTTTGCTGGTAACCTCTTTTAACCTGTTTCCCATCGGACAGCTTGATGGCGGGCATGTTTTCTACGCCCTTTATGGAGAGAAAGCCAGAAGACTGTCTCTGTACGTCATCCTGGCCCTAGTTGTCCTCGGTTTCTTTTTCTGGGCTGGCTGGTTGGTCTGGGCTTTGCTGGTCTATCTTTTAGGTCATAAACACCCGGACATTCTGGCCGAAAAAACTCCACTTGACATAAGAAGAAAAGTTGCGGCATGGCTCCTGCTGGTTGTTTTCATACTGTCTTTCATACCAGCTCCGGTTTCCGGGAGCAGTCTTCGCGACTTTTTCCGATAAAAGAATGGAGTTTGGGGTTCCAGATAAAAGATTTTCACAATTTTTGTGGAAAAGGTTGTGAAAAAGTCCGGGGAAAATGTAATTTATTCGTTTGAATTTATTAGATTTACAACAATGTGCACAATAATTGGTCAGCGGAAAAATTATCCGCTAAGGCTTGCCAAATGCTGGTTATATAGATAAATTTAGAAGAGACCTTAAATGCAGGAAAAAAGCTTCAAAGAGGTAGAATTAAAATTCAACCAGTTGCGGAAACAGTTCCTTCGGGGGGAGCTGACGCGGGAGCAGTTTGCAGGTTTTCTTAAGGAATTGAGGTTGCTTGACAGAGAGGGCCGCTGCTGGATGATTGGAGCTCAAAGCGGCAAATGGTATTATTATGACGGTAAAAACTGGATTCAATCAGAACCACCGGACAATGGTCGGGATCGCATAATATGTCCCGATTGCCATTATCAAAATGCCCCTGAGACCAGAACCTGTGAGCGGTGTGGAGCAATTCTGGTCATGACTTCAACAAAAATTGCCTGTCAGCATTGTGGCAGTCTGATTTCAATGAACCTCAATGATTGTCCTTTCTGCGGGCAGCCGGTCAGTTTTACAATTACTGAAAGACTGGACGGAAGCCAGAAAAAATCAAAGGAGCCGGCCGGTCGAATTACTGCTTCAGACATGGTTTATTTGAGTTCAGTGGACCAGAAAACTTTTCTCTTGTTCCTGGGTGGTCTGGGAATATTCATTGGGATTCTATTAGGCTTGCTGGTGGGCTCGACTGCCTTTTTTCCTAACCTGGTTTCGGTTCTACCCGATTTCCTAAAAGAAATGCAGGGCAAATTGATTGGCGGGTTGGTGTTTAGCTTCCTTGGTGGAGTTCTGGGTTTTCTGCTGGGAGCAGTTTCTGGTTTTATTCTGGCTATCTTATTCAATTATTCCATTTATTTTTTTGGGCGGCCAGGATTCAGATTAGAAAGGGCCAGGAAAAAGGTTGAAACTAAGTAGCTATTACAGTTTGTCTCCTGTCTTCAGAGAGAGCTTTTAATCCGGTTTAAGGCGTAGGCTATCTGACCTAAAGAGAGAGATTCATCGCCTGGCGAGTAGAACACTGGCCTTAAAACCTCAAAACCGTTCTTTTTTAAGCTTCTCTCCACATTTTCTGTCAGAATTCGATTAAGAAATACCCCTCCAGTGATAACCACAGTTTTTATCCCGTATTCTTTCCTGGCCAGGAGAGCCATACGATTGATGACTTCCACCAGAGTCAGATGAAACTTAAGGGCAATGGTTTCTTTTTTGACTCTTTTTTTAAGGTCAAAAACTATTTCTGATATAGCTGGAGAAAAGTCAATTCTGCAAGGAAGAAAATCTGTTTTAAGGTCATAATCGTATAGCTGCTTTCTTTTTAATAGAGCAGAAGAGGCGGCGGCTTCCAGCCGGGAAGGAGCTTCAGCTTCATACTCCACCCTCTGAGGGGCCAGTCCGCAGATGAAAGATACAGCGTCAAAAAGACGTCCTGCGCTGGAAGTAAGCGGGCTGTTGACCCGGTTTTCTATCATTTTAACTACCATTTCCAACCTGCCGGGCGGGACTGACTGAAGCGACCTGATTTCGGGAAATCGACGACCAAAAGCCTTTGTAAGATAGGAAACTGCCATGCGCCAGGGCTCTTTTGAAGCGGCGTCGCCACCAGGAAGTGGCAGGTAATCGAAATGGGCCAGTCGCTGGTAACCTGAATAATCAGCTACCAGAAACTCACCTCCCCAGGCCTGACCATCGGGGCCATAGCCAAAACCATCAAAACTGACCCCTAGGAATTTCAGCCCAGGCCGAACCTGATGCTCAACGAGAGGTGCCAGGCTGTGGGCAAAATGATGCTGAACCCGAAAATGAGTAATTTTTAATTCTTCAGCCAGCCGGCTGCTTCTGAAATCGGGATGTAAGTCGCTAACTACCACTTCCGGCTTGAAACTGAACAGCTTTTTAAGATGAGCGAGGGTTTCTTCAAAATAACAGAAGTTCTGATAGTCATCAAGGTCGCCCAGGAATTGAGAAGTTACTATGTAGCCATTCTTGTATATTGAGATGGTATTTTTCAGCTCGCCTCCCACGGCTAAAATCTGAACTGATGATTGCAATTCCATCGGGACGGACTGGGGAAAAGGAACAAACCCCCGGGCTCGCCGAAAGAAAAGCGGCCGGTTATTAACTATCTTCATCACTGAATCATCAGCTCTCATGGCGATTTCCCGGTTGTGGGTAAGAAGGTAGTCGCAGAGTTCAGGTCCGATAAATCGGTCATCTTTGATTATGGGTGCATCTTTGAGGTTTGAACTGGTGGCCACTATCAGGGGTATTTCCTGAAGGAGCAGATGATGCAGTGGAGTATAGGGAAGCATAATCCCCACAGAATCAAGCTCTGGAGCTATCCCGGGCAGTTCTTTCTTCTTTTTCAGGAGAACAATTGGTCGGTAGGGTGAAGTTAACCATTTTTTTTCAACTCCGCTGAGCAAAGCCAGGTCTTCAACCACCTTCAGGTCTCGGGCCATAAGGGCCAGGGGTTTAGTTTGACGATTTTTTATTCGGCGCAATTTTTTGATAGCTTCTGAGCTGGTGGCATCAGCCACTAAATGGAAACCTCCGAGCCCTTTAACAGCCAGGATCTTACCTGCCTTTATGAGCCTGATGGCTTCTTTCAGGTCACTGGAAATGGTCTTTCTGGTTCTGGCCTCAATTATTTTTATTTTCGGTCCGCACTCGGGGCAGGCTATAGGCTGGGCGTGGTAACGGCGGTCCTGCGGGTCCAGGTATTCACGGCGGCAAGCGGAACACATCTTGAAGCTGGCCATGGTGGTTTTAGCCCGGTCATAAGGTAGAGCTCTGACTATGGTATAGCGTGGCCCACAGTTGGTGCAGTTGGTAAAAGGATATTGATATCTTCTTTCTTCAGGATTGTTAATTTCCTCCAGGCAGTCCCGGCAGGTAGATATGTCCGGAGAGATAAAGACAAAAGACTCTTCCTGGCTGGAATGGTCGATGGAAAAATCCTTGAGCCCTCTGGGCTTAACTTCTATCCAGCCAATCGATTCTATCCTGGCCAATGGGGGAGCGCCGGTCTTTAATTTTTTGATGAAATTATTCAGCGAGTGCTGTCCGTTCTCCAGAAAAATTTCTACTCCTTCGCCAACATTTCTAACATAACCAGAAAAACCCAGGGAAGTTGCCAGCCTGTAGACAAAAGGTCTAAACCCAACCCCCTGAACTGTACCTCTAACTATCAGACGGAAAGCTTTCTGGTTCATCTCAGCGCAGTCTCAGACTGTAAAGACAGCCGCAGTAATTCTGCCGGTAAAGGCCAAATTCTCGGCTCAGGCGGACACTTTGGTTAAAACCGTCTTTTTTCTTAAAGTCTGCTTCCAGAAATTGAAGGCCGTACTTTCTGGCAGTCATCCGCCCGATTCTGTTGAGAACCGATGAGTTCTTCCAGGGACTGATGCTCATTATAGTTGTGAACAGCGGAATACTCAATTCCCTGGCCTGTCGGGCGGTGCGGTCCAGCCTTAAAGCAAAACAGAGATTACAGCGCCGACCTTTTTCTGGCTCATTCTTGAATTTCTCGGTCAGGCGGAACCAGAGCTCTGGTTCGTAAACTCCTTCAATCAGCTGGAAACCGAGGTGTTTAGCTACTTTTTTGGTTTCTTCCAGGCGGAGCTGAAATTCTTCTTCAGGGTGAATGTTGGGGTTATAGAAAAACCCAGTTACAGAATAGGAAGATTGAAGTAAGTTAACAACATACAGGGCGTCGGGGGCACAACACAGGTGAGCCAGGATTACTGGTTTACAGTCCATGCTCTTATTGTAGTCTGGAGAAAACTTCAGGTAAAGGTCTGACTATAGCTTTTCTATATCTTGCTTTAGCTTTTTTATCCTTTCATTGGCCCGGTCTAACTGAAAATAAATAAAGGCCAGGTCTTCCCGGTCGGGCCTTAATCTATAAACTACCTGTCCGATTGTCTGGTGGTGAGGTGCCAGTAATTCATCGGTGGTCAGGATGCTCTCCTGAATTTCCTGCCGGGTTTTTTCCAGAGAGGAAATTTCAGTTTCAATTTCTTCCAGATTGCTTTTTGGTTTATCCTGGCCAGCCTCTGAATTTAATAGCCTTCTTTTCTGAAGCTTTAGAATTTCTAATCGACGGTAAACTTGATGCCACTCGGCCTGGAGCCAACAATTTTTCTCTTCCAGAGCCCTTATTTCTGAAGCTATTTCCTCAATTTCCGGGAGGTCGGGCCATTTAAGAGAGCTAAGTTCACCCAGCTGGCGCAGTAGCTCAGTCTTCTTTTGTTCTTCTTTTTTAAGGTAGACCTGAAGACGAAGGCGGTGTAATCGCCTTCTCGGCCTGGCCATCAGATAGCTCAGCTTTTGCCGGAAATCTTTGTTTTGAAGAAAATTGATGAAAATTAGCAGCAAGATAAGGCTGAGGAGAAGATAAAAAACCCAGAAAGGCAATCCACCCTGCTTTGCCCCGGCTACTTGAAGCAAGCTGAGGTGGCTAGGAGATAGCCCCTCCACTATTTGTTCTCCTTGCCCTTGAAGAATGAACGCAGTCTATTATTTACTACAGGATTGCTTTCTTTTTCAACCTCTTTTTTTTCCTGGGGCCGTAAGGGGCGGTTTGAGGTCTGATAATTGGTAATTGCCCATTCTATTAAATGAAGAGCAGCCGGTAGATTTTCCTGAAAGACACTGTCAATATCCTGTTCTGAATTAAGGAATCCGCCCTGAAGGCGGTCCAGAGGTGGCAATTCTATGGTAAAAGCAGGAATTCCAAAATAACCGTAGGCCCAATCAGTAAAATCCCCGTTGGTCAGGTACAGAAGTGAAGAAGCTCTTCCTACCTCGTAGAGGCGACCGTTTACCCTAAAGATTAAATCGGCCATTTCAGAAGCTAACTGCTGGAGCAGGGGTTCAATTGGAGTAGGCTGGTTAATGTATCCCCATGGATAGAGAATTGCCTGAGAATAGCTGTGATAGGAAATGGCCGCCGAAAAATTTCGGTTGCTGAAAAGATTTCTTATAGCTTCAACCTCCGGCTCAGAAAAGGGGTAAGCTCCCCGGTAGGTGCCGGAGGCAGGCTCAGGACTGGAACCCAGGTTGTCGTAACCCCAGCGGTATGAATAATTGCGGTTCAGGTCCACTCCGTAAGAACCGTCAAAATTAAAACGGCGGTTTTTCCGCCACAAACGGTAGTTTATTATTGAGTATTCTAGCCCATCAGGGTTAAGAAGGGGAACTATCCAGATTTCCGAAGAATCAACCAGGAGCTTTATCCTTTCATCCTGGTGGTAGTTTTCAAGAAGGTATCTGGCTAAAAGAAACGGAACTTCAACCGATATCCATTCTCTGGCGTGATGGCAGCCGATGAAGGCCACCCGGGGTTCATCCTCTACTAGACCAGGGTTATCACTTATTTTCAGGGCCAGTATTTTTCGGTTTTCCAGACTCTGACCCAGCGTGTAAAGCCGGCAGATGTTCTTATAGCGGCTGGCCAGTGTCTTGAGTTCAGAGTTCAATTCCTGATAAGAATGATAAGCCCCGTTTAATCCCCCCAGAGTATGGAGTTTTCTGCCATTCGGCTCCGAGAGAAGCGATCTTAAAAGATTGTTTTCAACAGTGTAAATAAATCCGGCTTTCTCGATTTCTTTCAGGTCTTTTTTTCCTACCAGGAAATAAGCCTTATTTCCGTAAACCATTAGAGGATCGACCTCAAATCTTAATCTGAAAGAATGTAGATCAGTCGACGGACTAAGAGAGATTAACTGGATTGTCTTGTTCTCAACTCCAGAAGGGGACATTGCCATAAGTAAAGGCAGAATTAAAATGAGCAGAAAAAGAAGCCAAGAAATAATTTTTTTTCTGGCGGAGAGCACCTTTAGCCTCCGATTTTCATTTTTTTCCCTGATGAAAGACCAGAGTAAGCGAGATTTTCTGGGTTTTCAGGTTTCGGCCTGAGCCTTTTTCCAGGCCAAGAGCTGTGGCAAAAAGAAAAGATATCCACTCATTGCCTATACCTGAGCCGAAAGTAAGGTAATAATAAGTTGTGGGAATATCGGTAATCGGTTGTGGGTCAAGACAAAATCCGAAGTAATAGGGAGAAGACCAGGTTCGGCCGAGAAATTTAAACTCGGTCCTGTATTCAACTCCAGAACCCAACCTGAGAATATTTCTGAAGTTTCGGGCCTGAGTCTCCCCAAAATACTCGAAGGAATAAGAATTCCAGTGGAGATAGGTAGCTTCGAGATAATAGTTAAGGTTAGGTTTCAGGGTCAATTTTGTGCCGAGACCTGAACTGAATGGCCTTTTTATCCGGTCGGAGGATTGAGCCGGAATTTCTATTCTGGTAAGAGGTGTTATATAGCTCAGCAGGCTGTGCCCGGTTGCTCTAAAAATAGTTGAAGGTGTAAGGCTAAACCCGAACTCCACTCTCTCGCTTAATCTATAGTTTACCCCGAAGACAGGGCAAAAGCCTTTTGTTTTCTGATAACGATAATCGCTCATTTCAATTTGGTCTGGGGGCCATTTTTCTTCAAGGTTTCTTTCAATGAAGCCAGAATTCCAGACCAGGCTGAGTCCGAGGCTGAGCTGCGGGCTCAGCTGCTTGGCCACAGAAAGCGCATATCTGGTTTGGGTCCCTGTCTGCCAGATTTTTAACTGGCGCAGAGTTATCCCGCCCTGAACATAGCGATAATCAAGCGGAGGCCGCCCGTAGTTTTCGGCAGCAGCCAGTGCGACAGATATAACCAGTTTACGGAAGCGATAGGAAAAACTTATGAAATCGGGTCTGAAATATCGGAAAGTGAGGTTTTCGGAAGTGGTCAGCACGCCAGTGTTAACTAACCAGTAGCGGAAAAGTTGGGTCTGATTAAAACTCAAGTTCAAGCTGAGCCGGGAAACTGAAACTTTGCCGAGAGCTGCCGGGTTGCTGAAGAGCAGATGACCGGTCTCAGGCGACAGGATTTGACTGAAGCCCGTCCCAAGGGAAGGGGCCGGGAACGGGCCCGTTAGATTCCAGCTGCCTGTGGGAGCTTCCTCTGTATACTGACCCGTCTCAGATTGGGCTCTAATTCCTCCAAAAAGTGAAAAGAAAAAAAGCCAACCCATAATGATTTTAGCTGAAAATATTCGAAAGATTTTCATCACCTTTTCGCTTTGGTATTTTACCACTTTATTTTTAATCGCGAAATTGCTATTATAGACAGAAATTTAGGGTGTAGAAATGGTTAAGAAGGACAAAAAAGTTAAAATCAGAAGTATAGGCATTTCTCTTCCGGAGAGAGTTCTGACCAATGCCGACTTGGAAAAGATGGTTGATACTTCCGACGAGTGGATAACCACCAGAACCGGAATCAAAGAAAGAAGGATAGCGGAGGACCATCAGGTTACTTCTGACCTGGGAGCCGAATCAGCCAGAATGGCTCTGGAAAGAGCCGGACTTAAGCCGGAAGAGGTGGACCTTATTTTGGTGGCTACCAATACTCCAGATACCATTTTCCCATCTACCGCCTGCTGGGTGCAGAAAAAGCTTGGTACGAGAGAAATGGCCGCTTTTGACCTTCAGGCCGGATGCACTGGCTTTCTCTACGGGTTGATTGTAGCCGAAGGGTTGATTCTAAGTGGTACCTGCCGTCGGGTGATGCTCATAGGGGTGGATATTCTTACCAAAATAACCAACTGGGAAGACCGTAATACCTGCGTTTTGTTCGGTGATGGGGCTGGAACCTTTATTCTGGAGGAAAGCCAGGACGACTCCGGATTGCTCTCTCACTATTGGGGAGCAGAAGGAGCCCTGGGTGAGTTACTGATGCTGCCGGGCGGTGGGACTCTTTATCCAGCCAGCGAGAGTACTGTGAAAGAAAAAAGGCACTACATTTATATGAAAGGCAACGAGGTCTTCAAACACGCAGTCAAACGGATGGGAGAAGCTGCGCTGGAGGGACTGAAGAAAGCCGGGCTGGAAAAAAATCAGGTCGATTATCTCATACCCCATCAGGCCAATCTCAGGATTATAGAAGCCACGGGAGAAAGGATGGGGTTATCTAATGATAAAGTGGTGGTTAATGTTGACCGCTATGGAAACATGTCAGTAGCTACCATCCCAGTTGCTCTTTATGAACTTGAGCAGGAAGGCAAGCTGAAAAAGGGACAGATAATAGCCATGGTAGCTTTTGGAGCCGGGTTTACCTGGGCTTCGGCGATCTATCGCTGGTAAAATCACTCCGAATTTAATGGTATCCCAATTTTTTTCAATCTTACCGCTGGGTAGGAAAAGCTAATTCTGACCTTAATTAAAGTTATTAGTCTTATCCAGGTTTCAATCAATCATGTTCCCGGTTCAGCTCTTCGAAAATCCTGACTAGGTCTTTTTTATCCAGCTTTCCCACATGTTTATGTCTGATGTTTCCTTTTTTATCGATGAAAATAGAGGTGGGAATGTACTGGCCCGGCTTAAAAGCTGCTACTATTTCCCGTCCAACCAGGGAAACCGGATAGTTTATCCCGGCTCTGATGACAAATTTCTGCAGTTCAGATTCGGGCAGATCGTCGACTGAAAAACCCAGGATTTCCAGACCTTTATCCTTTAGCTCGGAATAAGCTTCTATAAAATCTGGAATTTCTGCCCGGCAGGGAGGACACCAGGTTGCCCAGAAGTTGACCAGAATTACTTTTCCCAGGAGTGAATCAAGATTGATTTCTCGACCATCCAGAGTTCTTATCTCAAAATATGGAGCGGGCTCGCCCGAGGCAAGAGAGCTCGGTTGTTTCTGGTCCAGTTTTTTATCTTTACAGGCTGCCCCAAATAAAATTAGGGCCAGGGAAATGATAATTAAGAGCTTTTTCATAGTATTTGTCTCCACTCAATTAATTTTCTGAAAGTCTGGTTGTAAATTTTACAGACCACAGTGTTTCAAAATTTTTTCATATCGGGAATCAACTTCCTTCTGAATCATCTCTATCTCGTCTTCTTTTAAGTGCCGGAAACGGCCTTGAAGCTTCAGGTATTCGACAATCGGCTTTCTTTCTTTGACTTTCAGGTTCATGGTCCATTTTTCGCCATTTTCTATCTCAAATAGCGGGAAGTAGCCTGTTTGAACTGCCAGTCGGGCTAATTTAATGGTATCCTCGGGGCGGCTTTTCCAGCCTGCCGGACAGGGAGCGAAAACGTGGATAAACCTGGTTCCTTTTATTTCCCTGGCTTTTTTGAATTTTTTAACCATATCTTCAGGATAGGCTACGCTGGCTGTGGCGATGTAGGGGATACTATGAGCAGCCATTATACCGATGATGTCTTTCTTAGGGTGCTTTTTATAATGTTTTACAGGAGTGGTAGTAGTCCAGGCTCCCCGGGGAGTGGCTGAACTGCGCTGAATTCCGGTATTCATGTAAGCTTCATTATCATAGCAGGTATAAACAATGTCCTCGTTCCTTTCAGCAGCGCCGGAGAGTGCCTGAAGTCCGATGTCAAAGGTCCCCCCATCTCCGGCCCAGGCCAGAACTGTGGTTTCAGTATCACCTATCATTTCCAGGCCAGCTTTAACTCCTGCGGCCGAAGAAGCTGCTGTCTCAAAGGCACAGTGATAGATGGGAATATCAAGACAGGAATGGGGAAAGGGACCGTCAATAACAGCCCAGCAGCAGGCCGGGATGCAAACCACTGTCCTCTGACCAAGGCCTTTAAGTGCCAGGCGCATGGCCAGAGATGCTCCGCATCCCTGGCAGGCTAAATGGCCGGGGCCCATCAGTTCTTCTTTTGGTATGGTCAGGGTAAATTTTTTTTCTTTGCTCATTTTTTCACTCCTATCCAGACTATTTCTTCAACTTTATCCTGGTGAAGAGCATAGTCAGCAATTTCCCTGAAAGTCTCTCTTGTTATATCGCGACCTCCAAGACCGGCAATAAAACCGAATATTTTTGGCTGAGAGGGCTGTCCGTACATGGCTGATTTAACTTCCTGGTAAAAAATTCCGTGATGTCCGTAGGAGATGTTACGGTCCAGGACGGCCACTCTGGGAACCTGGGAAAGGATGGACCGGACCTTTTCGAAGGGGAAAGGCCGGAAAAGCTTTATCCTGAGATTACCTGCCTTGACTCCTTTTTCTCTGAGCTCATCCACTGCGACCCGGGCTGTGTAGCCGGCAGTTCCTGAGGTTACAAAAATAAGCTCGGCTCCTTCGCAGCAGTATTCTTCAACCTGACCGAGATAACGGCCAAACATTTTTTCGTATTCTCTACCTGTTTCTTCCACCACCGCCGGGACTTTTTCCATATCCTTCTGCAGTTTATATCGCAGTTCCATATAATGGTCAGGAGAAGTGAGCCCGCCGAAAGCCCGAGGGTCATCTGGATTAAGTCGAAAAGGCGGATTAAAAGGTGGAAGAAAGGCATCAACTTTTTCCTGTTCAGGAATTTCCACCACTTCATAGGTATGAGAAAGAGCAAAGGCATCCAGAATAATCATGCTCGGAATCATCAACTTTTCGGAAACCTTAAAGGCCTGGATAACTGTGTCCAGAACTTCCTGATTGGAAGCACAGTAGAATTGAATCCAACCGGTATCTCTTTCTGAGAGGCTGTCATTTTGGTCAGTCCAGATACTCCAGCCAGGGGCCATGGCCCGGTTGATATTGCCCATAACTACAGGCATCCGGCCACCCGAAGCCCAGTGCAGAAGCTCATGCATCAGGGCCAATCCCTGGGCGGAAGTGGCAGTAAAAGTTCTGGCTCCGGCGAGAGCAGCTCCCAGGCAGGAAGCCATGGCTGAATGTTCGGATTCCACTTTAATGAACTTGGCATTCAGGGTGCCGTCAGCGCACATCTCCGACAGCAATTCGACTACCTGGGTCTGGGGAGTAATAGGATATGCAGCAATAACCTGAGCTCTTGAGAGCATGGCTCCGTAAGAGAGAGCATGATTTCCCATTATTACTTTTTTCATTTTTCCTCCTCAACCATGACGATGCATTTTTGCGGACATTCTTCAGCACAGATGCCGCAGCCTTTGCAGTAGTCATAGTTAATCTGTGGCCATTCGTCCACTATATCGATAGAAGTATCAGGGCAGAATTTCCAGCAGATGCCGCACTTGATACAGCGGGACAGGTCTATAACTGGCTTGATGTTGCGCCAGGCGCCAGTCCGGTTATAAAGCATAGAACCTATAGACATAGCCACCATGGGCATTTCTTTTTCTGAGTTAAAGATGATTTTTTTGGCTTCTTTCTTTCTGTTCATCTCTTTCCTCCCTCAGGCTCTTTCATAAGCTTCAACGGCGGCCCTGACGTTATCTTCGGGTTTGAAGGGTATAGCTTCGCGAATGGCCGCTACCAGCGATTCCAGTTTGGTCAGCTTTAATATTTTTATAACAGCTCCGGTAATAGCTGTGTTCACTATGGGAGCAGCCAGAGTGCCGAGCTTGTTTTTGACCGCAATTTCAGTGGCATTGACTGTAAACACCCGGTATCTGTCTGGAAATTTAAATTCTTCTGGCTTTCGGTCGCTGTTTATGATGATATACCCGCCGTCCTTAAGACCCTCGGTAATATCAATCGCTTCGACTAGAGTGGGGTCAAGAACAACCACGTGGTCAGGATTGTAGATTTTACTCTTATCATAAATCGGTTTGTTATCAATGCGGATGAAAGCAAAAACCGGAGCCCCCCGACGCTCTACCCCAAACTCCGGGTAAGCCTGGACATAATTGCCTTCTTTGGCCAGAGCATCAGCCAATATTTTTGAAGCAACAACTGTTCCCTGGCCGCCGCGCCCGTGAAAACGAATTTCGATCATCTATCTCTCCTTTATGATTGGATATAACTTCGGGAGAATAAACCGGCTGCCTCTTCAGAAAAAGACCAGTCGTAAGAGGTTTTCTGACCGGAAAATATATTCAGACCGATGTTCAGCTGTCTTGGAGCCCTTTGGTCTGATTTAAACCGGACTTCAACCCCGATTTCCGAAAAATAAAGGCAGCTCGCTCTCTCCCCGCTAATCTTTGAATTCATAATGGTTAATTATATGTTTAGATTAGAGTTTAGTTTAGACTTAACAAGCTGCAGTGTCAAGAATAGTATGAACTTCCTGACCAGGGACTCGACCATAAGAAGAAAAGACATAAGATGAAAAGATTTATTCGGGTCCTAACTGAGCTAAGATTTTCAGTGAACAGGAAAATTCTGGCTGAATTCAGCTTCTGGCTGAGACTTCGTTTTGTTTAAGGTTGTGGTAAAGCTGTTTGAGCCGCAAAGCATCGGCTTCAAGAGAAGGGCTTTCACAGATGATGGTGCCTGTCACCCCCGCATCACTAAGGGCTTGAAGCCATTCGTCATACCGAAAAGCGGACTCGTCCAGATTTAAGTGTTTTATTTCTCCAGTCTGATTGTATTTGACTCCGGAAATATGAATGTGGGAGTTTTTCAAGGCCTGATTTCCCAGCTTTTTTTCAACTTTTTTTAGAACCTGGAGGAAGTCCCGATAGGAATTAACCCGGCCTTCACGGGCAAAAATATGAGCAAAATCAAGACACGGCCATAGTCCTTCAAGTTCCCGGCAGAGCGAAAGAACTTCTTCCAGACTGCCGAACTGTTTTTTCTTGCCCATAGTTTCTATCCTTAACCTGGTAGTAATTTTTTCTGACCTGACGATGGACAGGACTTCTTTTAAGCTATCTTTTATCTGGCGGAAAGCTTCTTCTGGAGTTTTTTTCCCGTAATAACCGGCATGGAAGACCAGATCGGTAGCCCCGGCTGCTGAAGCCAGTCTTAATGAGTTAAGCAATAGATCCTGGCTCTGAAATTTTTTTCCCCGATCTTCGGCATTCAAGTTAATGAAATAAGGAGCATGGGCGCTGAGCTGGATTTGATAACGGCTGGCTTTATGTTTAATCCTTAAAGCTGTTTCCCGGCTCATATTCAGACCGTGAACAAATTCTAATTCCAAAGCCTCCAGGCCGGCGAAAATCAGGCAATCCAGTGCTTTAAGGGATGAATCTTCTGGGCAGAGGTTAGGTATACCCGCTACTCCAAACAACAGGCGATCAGGAGCAGGAATCATCAGCTTTCCCACTTTTTAAGAACTGGCTGACGATTTTCATGGCACAGAACTCACCGCACATGGAGCAGGCTCTGGTTCTGGATTTCCTTCTTTTCCTGATGGCTGAGAATTTTTCCGGGTCTATGGCCAGCTTTTGTTGCTGGCTCCAGTCTAATTGTTTTCGGGCTCGGGAGATAGCGAGGTCCTTTTCCAGGGCTCCAGGGATTCCCTTGACAAGGTCGGCGGCATGGGCGGCTATTCTGGAAGCAATCAGTCCCTCTTTAACGTCTTCTAAAGTCGGTAATCCGAGATGTTCGGCCGGGGTCACGTAACAGAGGAAATCAGCCCCGGCAGCAGCAGCTATGGCTCCCCCTATGGCCGAGACAATGTGGTCATAGCCGGGAGCTATGTCAGTTACCAGAGGTCCCAGCACGTAGAAAGGAGCTTCCTGACAGAGTCTTTTCTGAAGCTTAATGTTCATAGCTACCTGGTCTATGGGGACATGGCCAGGCCCTTCAACCATGGCCTGAACTCCGGCTTCTCTGGCTCTCTGAACGAGTTCCCCGAGAGTCAGCAGCTCTTCAATCTGGGGCCGGTCGGTGGCATCCAAGATGGAACCCGGCCTCAGACCATCGCCCAGACTGAGGGTGAAATCATATTTTCTGGCCAGCTCCAGAAGGCGGTCGAAATTGGCATAAAGAGGGTTTTCCCGGTTGTGATGAACCATCCAGGCCAGATGAAAAGCCCCGCCTCGCGAAACTATGTCGGCTACCCGGCCCTGAAGCCTGAGCCTTTCCACAGCTTTAAGGGTAAGTCCGCAATGGACAGTCATAAAATCAACTCCTTCGCGGGCTTGTGATTCAATGACTGCAAACAGGTCGTCTTCAGTCATCTCAACAATTGAACCCCGGCGGGAAATGGCCTCGATAGAGGCCTGATAGACCGGAACGGTTCCCAGCGGAACAGCGGCTCTGATCAGGAGCTTTTTCCTGATGGCCCGAATGTCTCCGCCGGTGCTCAAGTCCATCACGGCATCGGCTCCGTGTTTCAGGCTGATCTTGAGTTTGGTCAGCTCAGCCTTAAGGTCTGGATAATCCCTTGAGGTGCCCAGGTTAACGTTGACTTTGGTCCGCATCCGGGTGCCTACGGCTGCCGGCAGGCTGGGAGAATGGTTTTTATTGTAGGGGATAACCACCCGGCCCTGAGCTATCAATGACAGAAGGTCGTCAGGATGGATGTTTTCTTCTTGAGCGATTTTTCGAAGCAGAGGAGTAATAATGCCCTTTCTGGCCTTATCGATCAGGGTCATAGTTTAACTTTCTCAGGATTGATTTATTTCAAGCCTCAGTATAGATTACCGAGTAAACCATGTCAAGGAAGCCACGGTGCCGATATCGAGCAATCAGGGTATTTTCCCTGAGGTCTGAATTTACAAATTAGGTTTTTACTGGTAGGATTTTATAAATGACCAGGAATCTTAAAACTGGCTGTTTCCTTAAGAAGCTGGGGCTTATGATTTCTGCCTTTTATGTGGTTCTGATAGCTTCATCTCAGGTCCAGGTGGACTATTCATCGGACCTTGAAGAGTTCCTGAAAATTTTTAATTTTCTGGAAGAAGCTGCCAGGTACAGACAGGAAAAAGGGCGTTTTCAGGGAAGGGTAGCTGAATTCGGCGAAAAAGAAGTCACTGCTTTTTTTCGTTATCTGCTGGCTGAGCAGGTTCCTTCGGTTAAGAATCTGGAATTAAAATTTAAACCAAAGGGAAGGGTTGAGGGAAGCATTTACCTGAGTTTGCCTGAGGTCCCACGGTCCGGGATGAAAGCTTCAGAAATAAACCTCTCATTTTCCGGTCGAATTGAAACGAGCAGCAATAAGGTCAGATTGAACTTTTACAGTCTGTTATTGGAAAAACAGCCGGTTCGGCCAGAAGTAATTAATATCCTTATAAGTCTGGTGGCCAGAATTCGGGGTATTGAACCACGATATCTTGGTCACTGGTACGCTCTACCTGAGGGAATTTCCGACCTGGAGACCGGAGAAGGCAAGCTTCTGGTTCGTTATTGAGGTTAAAATGATAAGAATAATCGGAGGACGTTACAAAGGAAGAAAGCTCAGAATGGTCCCCAGCCCTGCAGTGAGGCCACTTCCAGCCAAGCTAAGGGGGTCTTTATTCAACATTTTGCAGAAAAAAGTGGTCGACGCCTGGTTTCTTGATGGCTTCGCCGGCACCGGCTCCGTCGGGATTGAGGCTTTAAGCCGGGGAGCCAGCAGGGTGGTGTTTATTGAGGAACTACCACTCGCAGCCAGAATCATCCAGCATAATTTGTCCAAGTGTGAAGCTGAAGAGTCGGGTCTGGTAATTAACAAAGAGTTTAACCGGGCGGTGATTGAGCTCAGTAAAAAAGGGGTAAAATTTGACCTGATATTTCTCGACCCACCCTATCAGCTGCTGGCGGAGAGAAACCCTCTTAAAGTTGTTAGAAAGAGAGGTATTTTGAAACCGGAAGGACTTCTGATAATCAGGCATCACCGCCGGATTTCTCCGTCGCTTACGGATTTTAAGCTCATCAGACAGGTAGATTTTGGCGATGATATATTTTCCTTTTTTTCCGGGCAGCCCGGCGCCTTTAAAAAGTCGGATAAAAAAGAGATTACCGGTTGAACTGACCTTATTATTCCGTTACAATTAACATTCCTGGGTGAGGGAATAATCTGATGACTGCCGATAATCGCAAGATTCAACCTTTCTGGGAACAGGACCCAATGCTGAGTGAAGAGGAAATCGTCAGTGGTCTGGGTCTGGCTCGAGGCTCCTTGCTTTTTCTTGGTCGCTACAGTCTTAAGGAAGTCATGGCCGTCCTGGCAAAAAAAAGTTTTTTCCGGGAAGCCAAAAAAAGAAACCTCTGGCCCATCAAATACCGGCTGGACACCTCAGAACATCCGGTGCAGAGGCTTCTGATTTTCTGGCAGGAAGAAAGTCCTGATAAAGTTATTGTCGACTTAAAGATAAAGGAAGCAGAAATCAAATTTTCGGCAACCGAGCGTCATGGTTACAAACTGCCCTCCCAGCGCTGCCTGATTTTTGAATGGCTGACCCTGCAGAATCCCCGTCTGAGTTTTGATGAAAAACATCCTCCGCTACCCGGACAGAACCGGCCGGGGTTAAGCCTTTCCAAGAAAATTCTGGAAGTTTTCCTTTACCTGTCCCGCCTGATAAATATTGAAGCTCTGGTGGCTTTTCCCGCTTATTTTCATAATGCCTTGCTTTTCTCTCGTTATTTTTACTTCGTTGAACCCATCAAACAGGGCGAAATTAAGGCTATCCGCCGGCAATTCAGTCATGTGCCTTTTCGGCATTTAGCCTGGGCTGTGCATTTGGGTTGTCTTAAAGATGAGGAAGGCCGGGTCTATGAATGGAAGGCTGAAGAGCAGGTTTATCCTCTAAGTGAGGTTCTTCAAGGGTACCTGAATTCAAAAATTTACCGGGAAATAGCCAGACACGTGGAAAAAACAGCCCGGTTTTCTCTGAATTGGGAGCTATTTCAGAACAGAGCCCGGGAACAGGGCATTC